>Ga0208826_1000717_pt1 | contig 32417 bp, 31 predicted proteins | sample AD_UKC115_MetaG_FD_184451 | JGI IMG/M metagenome (GOLD analysis project Ga0208826, IMG submission 184451) | Active sludge microbial communities of municipal wastewater-treating anaerobic digesters from Hong Kong - AD_UKC115_MetaG (SPAdes)... | ecosystem: Engineered > Bioreactor > Anaerobic >...
CAACCCCAAGGTGGACGCACTGATCGACGGCATCAAGACCGAGATGGACACCAAGAAGCGCGACGGCATGATCCACGAGGCGCTGCAGATCGTGAAGGACGACTACAACTACCTGCCGCTGCACGACCAGGTGCGCCCCTGGGCCATGCGCAAGAACGTGACCACGGTGCACCGCGCGGATGACCGTCCGATGCCCACCTGGACTACTATCAAATAAATAGCTGTTTGCGCTTATCCAACAAGCGCTGCAGGCTGATTTGATCTAAAACCCCGGGCCTTGCGGCGCCGGGGTTTCTTCATCAAGGCAACTGGTTGAAGCGCAGCTGCCCGCCTTGCATCACCACGGCGATGCGCTCGCCCTGGCCCGTCAGGCAAGCCAGGTCTTGCAGCGGGTTGCCATCCACCAGCAGCAGGTCGGCGCGCGCGCCCGGCGTCACTTCGCCGATCTCGCCGCACTGGCCCAGCAGCTCGGCGCCGATCAAGGTGGCGCTTTGCAGCACCTCCAGTTTCGTTTGCACCTGGGCGCGGATCAAGAGCTCCTCGCTTTGCAGCGGGTGCGATGCGCCCAGCAGGTCGGTGCCCAGCGCCATCTTCACGCCCGCGGCCTTGAATATCTCCAGCGAGCGCAAGCCCGCCGCGCGCACCTGCTCGATCTTGGCCACGCTCTCGGGCCCCAGACCCAGCCGAGCGCCATCGCGCGCCAGCGCCTCGTAGGTGATGAGGGTGGGCACGGCATACGCGCCCGTCTCGGCCATCAGCGCGGCGGTGGACGCGTCGATCAGGTTGCCGTGCTCGATGCTGCGCACGCCGCATTCCACCGCGCGGGCAATCGCCGCCGGCGTGTAGGCGTGCGCCAGCACCATGGCGTGGCGCGCGCTGGCTTCGTCGACGATGGCGCGCGTCTCGTCCACCGAGTAGCCCATGGCGTCGATCGGGTCGGTGGGCGAGGCCACACCGCCCGAGGACATGATCTTGATCTGGTCGGCCCCCATCTGCAGCAGCTCGCGCGCCGCGCCGCGCACGGCATCCACGCCATCGACCACGCGCGTGCTGGCCAGCCGCTGGCAGCCGCAGCCCACCGGTAGCAGGCGGTCGGAGCGCGGGCGAAAGTCGCCGTGCCCGCCGGTGGGGCTGAGCGCCGGGCCGCTGACCGAGAGGCGCGGGCCGATCACGGTGCCGTCCATGCCGTCTTCGACCGCCTGCTTCAGCGCCCAGTCGGCCCCGCCGCAGTCGCGCACGGTGGTAAAGCCCCGGCGCAGCATGCCGCGCAGGATGGGCAGGGCGCGATAGGCCAGCGTGGTGTTGGGCGTGCCCGCCAGCAGGCCCAGGTTGGTCTGCGAGAAGGTGACGTGCACGTGGCAGTCGATCAGGCCGGGCATCAGGGTGCGGCCGTCGCCGTCGATCAGGCGCGCGCCGGGGCTGGCGATGGGTGTGGCGCTGACTTCGCGGATGCGCCCGCCCTCCACCAGCACCGCATGGCCTTCCAGCAGCACGCCTTGGCGCACGTCGAGCACGTGGACGTTCTTGAACAGGATCGGGCTCATGGTGGCGCGGGCGTGGGTCGGCAGTCGCGGACAATCATGCCATGCACGCCGCGCAAGACCCCATCGTCGCCATCGCCACCGCACCCGGCCGCGGGGCGGTGGGCATCGTGCGCGTGTCGGGGCGCGGGCTGCTGCCGCTGGCGCGCGCGCTCACGGGCCGCACGCCGGCGCCGCGCCACGCGACCTATGCCGCGTTTCTTGACGCCGACGGCAGCCCCATCGACCACGGCCTGGCGCTGTACTTTGCAGCCCCGCATTCGTACACCGGCGAAGACGTGCTGGAGCTGCAGGCCCACGGCGGCCCGGTCGTCCTGCAACTGCTCTTGGCGCGCTGCCTACAGGCCGCGAGCCAGGTCGATGCGGCCACCGGCCAGCCGCTGCTGCCCCGCCTGCGCCTGGCGCGCCCGGGCGAGTTCACCGAGCGCGCCTTTCTCAACGACAAGCTCGACCTGGCGCAGGCCGAGGCGGTGATGGACCTGATCGACGCCAGCACCGAGCAGGCCGCGCGCTCGGCCAGCCGCTCGCTGGCGGGCGCCTTCTCGCGCGAGATCCATCAACTGACGGACGGCCTGATCCAGCTGCGCATGCTGATCGAGGCCACGCTGGACTTTCCTGAAGAAGAAATCGACGTGCTGTCGGCGCACGACGTGCGCGGGCAGCTATCACAATTGCAGCAAACCCTGGCCGGCGTGCAGGGGCGAGCGCGCCAGGGCGCGTTGCTGCGCGAGGGCATCCAGGTGGTCATTGCCGGGCAGCCCAATGCCGGCAAGAGCAGCTTGCTCAACGCGCTGGCCGGCGCCGAGCTGGCCATCGTCACGCCCATTGCCGGCACCACGCGCGACGTGGTGCGCCAGACCATCCAGATCGAGGGCGTGCCGCTGCATGTGCTGGACACCGCTGGCCTGCGCGATGCGGGCGACGAAGTCGAGCGCATCGGCATCGAGCGCGCCTGGCAGCACATCGAGCGCGCCGACGCCGTGCTGTGGCTGCACGACCTGATGCGCCAGGACGATGCCGACTACGCGGCCGGCGAGGCGCACATTGCCGCCCGCCTGCCCGCTGGCGTGCCCGTGCTGCATCTGTGGAACAAGCACGATGCCGCACCAAAGGCCGCCATCCCGGCCGATGGCATCGCCCTGTCGGCCAAGACCGGCGAAGGCCTGGCCGCGCTGCGCCAGCGCCTGCTGCAACTGGCCGGCTGGCAAGGCGGCGCGGGCGAAGGCCTGTTCATCGCGCGCCAACGCCACCTGCAGGCGCTGGCGCGCGCTGCTGCGCATTTGGAAGCAGCCGGCGCCCATCTGGTGGGCGCTGCACCGATGCTCGACTTGTTGGCCGAGGAGTTGCGCCTGGCGCAAAACGCCCTGGGCGAGATCACGGGCGAGTTCTCCGCCGACGACCTGCTGGGCGTGATCTTTGCGCGCTTTTGCATCGGCAAGTGAGGCCGATCAGCGCATCGTGTAGTTGAGCTGAAACATCAGCCCCGCGGTGCCCAGCACGTTGATCTGCGCCCCCCAGTTGCGCGAGAAGTCGTAGCCCACCGCCGGAATCGCCGTCAGGCCCCAGCCGCTCTTGGCGTTGAACGGAATCTTGCGGTGATAAGGCGCCTTGTAGCCATGGATGACCCCGCCCGTGAGCTTGACGAACAGCCCCGGCGTGCTGTCCAGCGGCCGCCATTGCCAGCCGTAGTACAGGTACTGGGTGGGCTGGCCAAAGGAATTGCGAAACAGCGCCAGGCCCGCGATGCGGCGCTCGTCCAGCGCCTTTTCGGCCTGCACCAGCCAGACGTAGGCGTGCCTCTGCGTGTCCGGCTCGAAGTCGTGCTCCTTGCGCGCTTGCGAGTAGTGCACGGTCCAGGGCGAAACGCCGAACGTCCAGCCCGACAGGGCCCCGCCACCCGAGTCGGACGGTGCCGGCTGCGCGCCGGCGCCGCCCTGCGCCAGCGCGAGCGCAAGGCCAAGCGACAGGGTACGCAGGGTGGCCATGGGGCATGAAGGTGGGCAGCGTCGCCCAAGGCGATTGCGGGGTGAGGGAAAGCGGTCGATAAAGGCAATCATGGGCCAGTCCGTACCCGGGGGTGCAACGGTTTGTCACGCTCGGCTGCAAGCCGCGGGTGGGCGCGCCGGTATCCGCGCTTGCAGCGGGCCCTTTCGGCTGGCGCTACGGTACGGGACACGCACACGTTTCCGGAGAGCGCACCATGAGCCCCAACCAACCCAGCGCCTTGCTGGAGCAGCAGCACCGCCGCATCGACGAGGGCATCAAGGCCGCCATCCAGGGCGCCGCGCCACCCGCGGCGCTGGCCGAGGCCCTGCAGCTGCTGCGCCAGCACATCCACCTGGAAGAGGCGGTGCTGTTTCCGCCACTGGAGCGCGCGGGCCTGAGCATGCCCATCTTCGTGATGCAGCGCGAGCACGGCCAGATGTGGCCGCTGATCGACGAGTTGCTGGCCGCGGATGCCGCCACCATGCCGGCGCTTGGGCGCGAGCTGTTTCAGATGCTGCAAATCCACAACCCGAAGGAGGAGCAGATTCTCTACAAGGCCGCCGACCAGGCGGACGAGGCGGGCAACGACGGCGCCTTGCTGCACGCCCTGCAGGCTGCGTGCATGCCCGAGGGCTGGGTTTGCGCGATGGCGCCGCGCTGAGCGCCCGCACGGGCGGCATTCAGCGCGGGCGTGGGTAGTCGCCGGCAAATCCTAGCGCGCGCGACATCTGCTCGCCACAGCGCACCACCTGAGCCCGAAATTTTTCAGCGTCGCGTTCGTAGCGCGCGGTGGGCCCCGCCATGCCGACGGCGGCGAGCAGCTGGCCCTGGCCATCGAACACTGGCGCCGAGACGCCCGTGGCGCCCTCGATCGAGCCGCTGCTGCTGGCGCAACCGGCGGCGCGGATACGGCGCAAGGCTTGTTGCAGTGCCGTGCGGCTGGTGATGGTGTGGTGGGTGACGGCGGTCAGCGGCGTGGCCTCGATGTACTGGCGCTGGCGCTCGGTGGTGGTGAAGGCCAGCATGGTCAGGCCCAGCGAGGTGGAGTACAGCGGGCGGTGCGCGCCCACGTTGGCCGAATAGCGGAGCCAGCTGCTGGCCTCGATCACGTCCACGTAAATCAGCTCGCGCCAGTCCTTGCTGGGCACGCCCACCATCACCGTCTCCTGGCAGGCCTTGTGCAGCTCGGCCAGCCAGGGGCGCACGTTGCCCGGGAAGGCGTCGGTGCGCTGAATCATCGCGGCCAGGCTGAAGGTTTCTTGCCCCAGGCGGTGGTGACCGTTTTCGGACATGACGTAGCCGCCCGCCTCCAGCGAGCGCAACAGGCTGAACAGGCTGGTTTTGGGCAGTTGCAGCGCCTCGGCCAGCTGCGCCAGGGGCAGGCCGTCGCGGTGGCGGGCGAGCAGGGTGATGACCTGCATCACCCGCACGGGGGCGCGCGGCGGGGCGCTGCGGTCGGTGTCGTCCTGGGGCGGCATGCGGTGAATGCAGGTGAGGGTGCGGCGCGAAACGCGGTCGTCCGGATAAACCCTTGCCCGGCTTGACAGTTGGGCCGGGGGATTTCAATAATTCTCTTATCGAAATGCGTATTCTAATATCGGAACAAACCCGAAGTTCAAAACCCGGCCCCCGCCATGTCCTTTGAAATCACCCCCGAGCAGCAAGCCATCCGCGAGGCGGTGCTGCAATCGTGCACGCCCTTTGGCGACGAGTATTGGCTGGAGCACGACCGCACGGGCGAGTTCCCGCACGATTTTTACGCCGCCATGGCCCAAGCCGGCTGGCTGGGCATGGCCATCCCCGAGGCCTATGGCGGCTCGGGCCTGGGCGTGACCGAGGCGGCGCTGATGATGCAGACCGTGGCCGAGACGGGCGCCGGCATGAGCGGCTGCTCGGCCTTTCACATCAACATCTTCGGCCTGATGCCCATCGTGGTGTTCGGCACCGAGGCGCAAAAACAGCGCTTTCTGCCGCCCATGGTGGCCGGGCGCACCAAGTCCTGCTTTGGCGTGACCGAGCCCAATACAGGCCTGAACACCACGCAACTGAAAACCCGGGCCGTGCGCCATGGCGACCGCTACGTGGTGCACGGCCAGAAAGTGTGGATCTCCACCGCCCAGGTGGCCGACAAGATTTTGCTGCTGGCGCGCACCACGCCGCTGGAGGAGTGCAGGAGCCACAGCCACGGCCTGTCGCTGTTCTACACCGATCTGGACCGCAGCAAGGTGGCGGTGCGCCTGATCGAGAAGATGGGGCGCAAGGCGGTCGACTCCAACGAGCTGTTCATCGACGGCCTGGAGATCCCGCTGGAGGACCGCATCGGCGAGGAAGGCCAGGGCTTCAAGTACATCCTGCACGGCATGAACCCCGAGCGCGTGCTGATCGGCGCCGAGGCCATCGGCATTGGCCGCGCCGCGCTGCGCCGCGCCGCGCACTACGCCAAGGAGCGCGTGGTCTTCAATCGCCCCATCGGCCAGAACCAGGGCATCCAGCACCCGCTGGCCGCCAACTGGATGGAGCTGGAGGCCGCGCACCTGATGATGCTCAAGGCCGCCGGCCTTTACGACCAGGGGCGCGAGTGCGGCGCCGAGGCCAACGCCACCAAGTACCTGGGCGCCGAGGCCGGCTTTCACGCCTGCGAGCGCGCCATCCTCACGCACGGCGGCTTTGGTTATGCCAAGGAATACCACGTCGAGCGCTACCTGCGCGAGGTCATGATCGCGCGCATCGCGCCGGTGAGCCGCGAGCAGATCCTGTCCTACATCGCCGAGCGTGTGCTGGCCTTGCCAAAATCCTACTGAGTGCCCCGCATGCCTGACCTGACCCCCGAACGCAGCTGGCTCGAGGCGCTGGAGCAAGGGCGCTTCTTGCTGCAGCGCCGCGCCAGCACCGGCGCTTTCATCTTTCCGCCGCGCGTGGCCGAGCCGCGCACCGGCGCCACCGACCTGGAGTGGGTTGCCGCCAGCGGCGCGGGCGTGGTGCATGCCGTCACCGTCATCGCGCCGCGCCCGCCGGCCGCGCCCTACACCGTGGCCCTGATCGACCTGGCCGAGGGGCCGCGCGTGATGGGGCGCGTCGAAGGCATCGCGCCCGATCAGGTGCGCATCGGCCTGGCGGTGCAAGCGCGCGTGAGCCGCATCGACGGCGTGCCGGCCTTGCTGTTCACGCCGCGGGAGGCCGAGCATGCGTGACGCCTTTCCTCGCGCCGCCACGGCCATTGTCTCCACCGCCACCCACGGCATTGGCGAAGCGCCGGGCCAAAGCGCCATGGAGCTAGCCGTGCGCGCCAGCCTGCTCGCCCTGGGCCGCGTGGGCCTGACGCCCGCCGACGTGGACGGCCTGTTCATCGCCCTGCCGCACGACTACTTTGCCGGCCTGGGCCTGGCCGAATACCTGGGCATCCACCCGCGCCTGACCAACAACAGCCGCGTGGGCGGCTCGTCCTTTCAGACCTATGTGTTGTGGGCCGCGCTGGCGCTGGCGGCCGGCCAGTGCGACGTGGCGCTGATCACCTACGGCAGCAACCAGCGCACGGCCAGCGGCAAGCTGCAAAGCTCGCTCCGGCCCTCGCCCTTCGAGGCGCCGTACCAGGCGCTCACGCCGGCCTCGGCCTACGCACTGGCGGCCTCGCGCCACATGCACCAGTTTGGCACCACGCGCGAGCAACTGGCCCAGGTGGCCGTGGCCGCGCGCCAGTGGGCGCAGCGCAACCCCGAGGCCTTCATGCGCGATCCGCTCACGGTCGAGCAGTGCCTGGCCTCGCGCATGGTCTCCTCGCCGCTGTCGGTGCGCGACAGCTGCCTGGTCACCGACGGTGCGGCCGCCCTGGTGATGACGCGCGGCGATCGCGCGCGCGATCTGTGCCTGCACCCGGTGTACGTGCTGGGTGCGGCCGAGGCCACGCACCACCGCATGATCTCCACCATGCCCGATTTGACGGTGACGGCTGCCGCCGAATCCGGCGCGCGCGCCTACGCGCAGGCAGGCATCGGTCCGCAGGACGTGGACGTGGTGCAGCTCTACGACGCCTTCACCATCAACACGATCCTGTTTCTGGAAGACCTGGGCTTTTGCCCCAAGGGCGAGGGCGGGCGCTTTGTCGAGGGCGGGCGCATCGCGCCGGGCGGCAGCCTGCCGGTCAACACCAATGGCGGCGGGCTGTCCTGCGTGCACCCGGGCATGTACGGCCTGTTCACCCTGGTCGAGGCGGCGCGCCAGCTGGCCGGCGAGGCCGGCGAGCGGCAGGTGAGCGGCGCCGAGATTGCGCTGGCGCACGGCAACGGCGGCGAGCTGTCGAGCCAGGCCACGGTGGTGCTGGGCACCGGCGCGGCGCTGTGACGAATCAAGCAAGGAGATCGAACGTGGCGACACAAGGCATGCTGCAAGGCAAGGTGGTGGTGGTAACGGGCGCGGGCAACGGCATTGGCCGCGCCATTGCGCTGGTGATGGCGCGCGAGCAGGCGGCGGTGGTGGTCAACGACATTGGCGCGGGCCTGGCCGGCGATGGCCGCGACAACACGCCGGGCCAGCAGGTGGTCGATGAAATTCGCGCCAGCGGCGGCCAGGCCGTGCTGAGCACCGACAGCGTGGCTGAGGCCGCCGGCGCCGAGCGCATCGTGCAGGCCGCGGTCGATCACTTTGGCCGGGTCGATGCGGTGGTCAACAACGCCGGCATCCTGCGCGACGCCATCTTCCACAAGCTGAGCGTGGCCGACTGGGAGGCCGTGATCCAGGTGCACCTGCACGGCAGCTTCTACATGAGCCGCGCGGCGGCGCGCTTTTTCAAGGAGCAGCAATCGGGCGCGCTGGTGCACATGACCTCCACCTCGGGCCTGATCGGCAACCTGGGCCAGGCCAACTACTCGGCGGCCAAGCTGGGCATCGTGGCGCTGTCCAAGTCCATCGCCCTGGACATGGCGCGTTTCAACGTGCGCTCCAACTGCATCTCGCCCTTTGCCTGGAGCCGCATGACCAGCTCGGTGCCCACCGACACGCCCGAAAAGGCCGCGCGCGTGGAGCGCAACAAGCAGATGACGCCCGAGAAAATCGCGCCGGTGGCGGTGTACCTGGCCAGCGATGCGTCGCAAGGCGTCAACGCCCAGGTCTTTGCCGTGCGCAACAACGAGATCGTGCTGATGAGCCAGCCGCGCCCGCTGCGCTCGGTGCACCGCGGCGAGGGCTGGACGCCCCAGACCGTGGCCGAGCACGCCATGCCCGCGCTGCGCGCCAGCTTTGTCGGCGTGGAGCGCTCCAGCGACGTGTTCAGCTGGGACCCGATATGAACGCCCCCCTGGGCTCCATGCTGGACGCCGACGCCGGCCTGCGCGCCCTGATGGCGCCCGCCAGCGTGGCCGTGGTCGGCGCCTCGTCCGACCCCGGGCGCATCGGCGGGCGGCCGATCGACTGGATGTGCCGCGCCGGCTTTCAGGGCGCGATCTACCCCGTCAACCCCACGCGCGCCGAGGTGCAGGGCCTGCCCGCCTACGCCAGCGTGGCCGACTTGCCGCACACGCCCCAGGCCGCCATCGTGGCCGTGCCCGCGCCCCAGGTGCTGGAGACCATCGAGGCGCTGGGCGCGCGCGGCGTGCGCGCCGCCGTGGTGTTCAGCTCCGGTTTTGCCGAGATGCCGGGCGACGGCGCGCAGCGCCAGCAACAGCTGGTGGATGCCGCGCGCCGTCACGGCCTGCGCCTGCTAGGGCCCAACTGCCTGGGCTTGTTCAACGCGGCCATCGGCTGGTATCCCACCTTCACCTCCTCGTTCGAGGGCGGCTGGCCGCTGCCCGGGCGCATCGGGGTGGTCAGCCAGTCGGGGGCCTTTGGCTCCTACCTGATCACGCTGGCGCGCGACCGCGGCATCGGCACGCCGCAGTGCGTCACCACCGGCAACCAGGCCGACGTGACGGTGGGCGAGATCATCCGCTGGTATGCCCAGGATCCCGACGTCGACGTCATCGCCGCCTATGTCGAGGGCGTGACGCAGGCCGACGTGTTTGTAGACGCGCTGGCCGCCGCGCGGCGCGCGCGCAAGCCCGTCATCCTGCTCAAGGTGGGGCGCAGCGCCATCGGCCACCACGCGGCGCAGTCGCACACCGCTTCCATCGCCGGCGACGACGCGGTCACCGACGCCGTGCTGCGCGAGTTTGGCGTGCTGCGCGTGCGCTCGGCCGAGGAGCTGCTGGATCTGGCCTACGTGGCCACCCGCAAGATCTACCCGGTGGGCAACACGCTGGGCGTGGTCACCGTCAGCGGCGGCGTGGGCGTGCTGGTCAGCGACATCGCCGAGGACGAAGGCCTGGCCATGCCGCCCATGCCCGCGGCGGCGCAGCAGCGGCTGCTGGAGCTGCTGCCCTATTCGTCGCCCGTCAACCCGGTGGACTGCACCGCCCAGGCCGTCAACGACGCCAGCCTGGTGCGCCGCTTCACCGAATCCATGGTGGCCGACGGCGGCTATCAGTCGGTGCTGAGTTTTTATGCCCAGCTGGCCGACGTGCCCGGCGTGGGCGAGCGCCTGCGGGGCGACCTGAGCGCGCTGCGCCAGCAGCACCCGGATCGCCTGTTTGTCGTGTCGGCCACCATGGCGCCCGAGCGCCGCGGCGCCTGGGACGCGGCGGGCCTGGTGGTGCTGGAAGACGCGGTGCGCGCCACCCATGCCATTGCCGCCATGGGCCGCCTGGGCGACGGCTTTGCGCGGGCGGCGGCTCCGATGCAGGTGGATGCGCCCGCACTGGCCCTGCCGCCGGGCCCGCTGTCCGAGGCCCAAGCCAAGCAGCTGCTGGCTGGCCACGGCATTGTCATGGCGCCCGAGCAGGCCTGCGCCGACGTCGACGCCGCCGTGCGCGCGGCGCGCGAACTGGGCTGGCCGGTGGTGCTCAAGATTCTCTCGCCCGACATCGCGCACAAGACCGAGATCGGCGGCGTGCTGCTGGGCCTGGACAGCGAAGCCGCCGTGCGCGATGGCTTTGCCCTGTTGCTGCAACGCGCGGCGCAGCATGCACCCACCGCGCGCATCGACGGTGTGCTGGTGGCGCGCCAGCTGCAAGGCGGCACCGAATGCATCATGGGCGTGCAGCGCGACCCGGTGTTCGGCCCCGTAGCCATGTTCGGTCTGGGCGGCATTTTTGTCGAGGCGCTGCGCGACGTGGTGCTGCGCCGCTGCCCCTTTGACGAGGCCGAGGCCGAACGCCTGATCCGTTCCATTCGCGCCGCCGGCGTGCTGACCGGCCTGCGTGGGCGCCCGCCCGCCGACGTGCCGGCGCTGGCGCGCATGTTGTCTCGGCTGTCGGTGTTTGCGCACCGCGCGCAGGGCACGCTGCAAAGCATCGACTTGAACCCGGTGCTGGCCCTGCCCGCCGGCCAGGGCGCTTATGCGCTGGATGCGCTGGTGCAAACCCGCTCGGCCGAAGGGCTGCCGACATGAAGCCGCGCTACGACTTCAGCGGCCAGACGGTGTTTGTCTCGGGCGGCACCAGCGGCATTAACTTGGGCATTGCCGAGGCCTTTGTCCAGGCCGGCGCGCGCGTGGCGGTGATGAGCCGCAACCCCGAGCGCGTGGCCGCCGCGCAGGCGCAGCTGGCGCGCCATGGTGGCGCGGTCATGGGCCTGACGGGCGACGTGCGCGAGCCCGAGCGGGTGCAGCAGGTGCTGGCCGAGGTGCATGCGGCCTGGGGCGCCATCGACGTGCTGGTGTCGGGCGCGGCTGGCAATTTTCTGGCGCGTGCGCTGGATTTGTCGCCCAAGGGCTTCAAGGCCGTGGTCGATATTGATCTGATGGGCACCTTCCATGTGCTGCGCGCGGCCCACCCTTTCTTGCGCCAGCCGGGGGCCTCGATCATCAACATCTCGGCGCCCCAGTCCTACAACCCCGCGCCCATGCAGGTGCACGCCTGCGCGGCCAAGGCCGGGGTCGATCAGGTCATGCGCGTGCTGGCCATGGAGTGGGGCGCCGACGGCATCCGCGTCAACTCCATCGTGCCCGGCCCGGTGGAGGGCACCACGGGCCTGGCCAAGCTGGCCTCCGACCAGGCGCGCGCCGGCATGGCGCGGCGCGTGCCGCTGGGGCGCCTGGGGCGCGTGCAGGACATCGCGGCCATGGCGCTGTTCTTGGGATCGCCGGACGCCAGCTACATCACCGGCGCGCTGATCCCGGTGGACGGCGGCATCTCGCTGCTGGGCGCGCGCAACCACGCGCTGGACGAGGAGGGGGCGACATGACGCAAGACGTATTGCAAGCCCAGGCGGTTGACGGCGTGCTGCTGTTGCAACTGCGCGCGCCCGAGGTGCGCAACGCCCTCAGCGCCGAGATGAAGCAGGCCCTGCACGCGCAGGCGCGCCGCTTTGTCGAGGACGACGCGCTGCGCTGCCTGCTGATCACCGGCTGCGACGCAGTGTTTTGCGCCGGGGGCGACTTGCGCACCATGCAGAGCGACCGCAGCACCGTGGGCGTGCGCCGGCGCATGGCGCTCACGCACGCCAGCATCCGCCTGCTGGCCGAGTGCGAAAAGCCCATCGTCACGGCGGTCAACGGCGCGGCCGTGGGCGCGGGCCTGTCGCTGGCGCTGATGGGCGACGTGGTGCTGGCCGCCGAGGACGCGTATTTCATGGCCGGCTTTGCCAACGTCGGCGTGCTGCCCGACATGGGCCTGCTCTACCACCTGCCGCGCACCGTCGGCCGCGTGCAGGCCAGCGACCTGCTGCTGACCAACCGGCGCGTGGACGCGGCCGAGGCCCTGGCCCTGGGCCTGGTCAGTCGCGTGCTGCCGCAGGTCGATTTTCTGGATCAGGCGCTGGCGCTGGCGCGCCGCATCGCCAGTGGGCCGGCGGTGTCGTTCGGTCTGGCGCGGGCGCTGATGGCGGGTTCGTACAAGGACAGTTTTTGCGAGTTCCTGCTCAAGGAAAGCCTGGCGCAGGCCGTGGTGTTTGGCACCGAGGACTTCGCCGAGGGGGTGAGCGCCTTTGGCGACAAACGCAAGCCCCGTTTCACTGGCCGTTGATCGCGGCCGCATTCATCATTCAGAACAGCAACCAGGAGACAACATGCATCCTCTGATCAAGTTTCTGCGCACGACCTTGTGGGCAGCCGCCACGCTGGCGGCGGGCGCTGCCATGGCGAGCTACCCCGACAAGCCCATCAAGCTGATCGTGCCCTACGCGCCCGGCGGCATCACCGACAACCTGGGCCGCGCGCTGGCCGAAGGCGTGGGGCGCGAGCTCAAGCAGCCCATCGTGGTCGAGAACAAGGCGGGGGCCAGCGCCATGATCGGCACCGGCATGGTGGCCAACGCGCCCGCCGACGGCTACACCCTGCTGATGGCCTCCAACGGCAACATGACGGTGACGCCGCTGGTGCTGAAAAACCTGACCTACGACCCGATCAAGGCGCTGCGCGTGATCGCCATCGTGGCGGAAATCCCCACCGTGGCTGTTACCAATCTGCAGACACCCGTGACCGACCTGCGCTCATTCGCCGCCTATGCCAAGGCCAACGACGGCAAACTCAACTACGCCTCGCTCGGGCAGGGCAACGTGCTCTATCTCACGGTCCGCAAACTCGAGAGCGAGCTGGGCATCCGCATGACCGAGGTGCCCTACAAGGGCAGCGCACCTTCGCTCACTGCGCTGATGGCCAACGACGTGCAGTTCTACGTCGACGTGCTGCCGGGGGCCCTGCCCTTCATCCAGAGCGGCAAGCTCAAGGCGCTGGCCGTGCCGGGCGACAAGCGCATCCCCTGGCTGCCCGACGTGCCGACGCTGCAGGAGGCCGGCTACAACAAGTTCCACGCCGTCAGCTGGCTGGGCTGGGCCGTGCCCAGCGCCACGCCGCCCGAGGTGGTGAGCAAGCTGCAAGAGGCCATTGGCCGCTTTGCGCAGAACGAGAATTTTCGCGCCACCTTCACCAAGGCCGGCGTGCTGATGCTGCCGGCCATGACGCCCGCGCAGGTCGACGATTACCTGCGCGCCGACCGCGAGCGCTGGGGCGCGCTGATCCGCGAGCACAACATCTCCATCGACCAGTAAGCCATGCATGCGCACGATCTGGAGGCCGAGCACGCCTTGCGCGCCGAGGTGCGTGCGTTCCTGCGCACGGCACTGCCGCCCGCGCTGCGCGCCAAGGTGCTGGCCCACGAGCCGCTGGCCAAGGCGGACTATGTTGCCTGGCAAACCATCCTGAACGCCCGCGGCTGGCTGGCGCCCAGCTGGCCGGTGGCGCGCGGGGGCACGGGCTGGACGCCGCGCCAGGTCTACGTGTTTGAGGAGGAATGCTGGCTGGCCGGCGCGCCCGAGGTGTTTGCCTTTGGGCCCAAGATGCTGGCGCCGGTGCTGATGCAGCACGGCACGCCCGCGCAGCAGGACTTTTATCTGCCGCGCATCCTCGCCAGCGCCGACTGGTGGTGCCAGGGTTACTCCGAGCCCGGCGCCGGCTCCGACCTGGCCTCGCTGCGCACGCGCGGTCGGGTGGAGGGCGACAGCCTGATCATCGACGGTCAGAAGACCTGGACCACTTTCGCGCACTGGGCCAACCGCATGTTCTGCCTGGTGCGCACCGACCCGCAGGCCAAGCCGCAGGAGGGCATCTCCTTCGTGCTGCTGGACATGGACACGCCCGGCATCACGGTGCGCCCATTGATCCTGCTGGACGGCGCGCACGAGGTCAACGAGGTGTTCTTCGACCAGGTGCGCGTGCCGCTGACCAACGTGGTGGGGCCACTCAACCACGGCTGGACCTGTGCCAAGGCGCTGCTGGGACACGAGCGCTTCAACGCCGGCAAGATCGGCCGCTCGCTGCGCGAGCTGCGCCTGCTCAAGCGCCTGGCCGCGCAACCCGACGCGCGCGGACGCAGCATGCTGCACGATGCACGCTTTGCCGAGCGCATCGCCAGCGCCGAGGTCGATCTGCTGGCGCTGGAGCAAACCACGCTGCGCCTGATTGCCGCCGCGCAGGCCGGCGCCAGCATCGGAGTCGAGCCCTCAATCCTGAAAATCCGCGGCACCGAGATCGCGCAGCAGCTGTCGCTGCTGCTGGTGCAGGCCTCGGACGCCGTCGCCAGCACCCATGTGGAGGGGCTGCCCACGCCCATGGCCCTGGTGCGCCAATACCTGAACTGGCGCAAGCTGTCGATCTACGGCGGCTCCAACGAAGTGCAACGCAACATCATCGCCAAGTTCGCGCTCGGCCTGTGACCGGAGAACCCAAGGTGCAACACGCGACCGCCGAGCAACAAGCCCTGCGAGACAGCGCCAGCCGCTTTCTGGCGCAGCAATGCGATTTCGCGCGCCATCGGCGTCGCCAACAACAGCACCCGGCCGAATTCGACCGCGCCCTGTGGACCCGCATGGGCGAGTTGGGCTGGCTGGGCGTGATGCTGGCCGAGGAGGTCGGCGGCCTGGGCCAGACCCCCCAGGCCGCGCTGGCCCTCGTCGAGGCCATGGGCGGGCAGTTCGTGTCAGAGCCCTATGCGCCGGCCCTGGCCGCGGCCCAGCTGCTGCAAACCCTGGGCAAGCCGGGGCAGCAGGCCCGCTGGCTGCCCGCGCTGTGCACGGGCGCGGCCCTGGTGCTGCCGGCCCACGCCGAGCCCGGCGCGCGCGCGCGGCTGACCTGCGTGCAAACCCGCGCCGTGCGCGATAGGGAGGGCCACCGTCTCGACGGCCGCAAGAACGCCGTGCCCTGGGGCCAGGCGGCCGACGCCTGGCTAGTGTCGGCCCGCACCGCCGGCCCGGTCGATGACCCCGCGGGCATCTCGCTGTTCATCGTGCCGCGCGATGCCGCCGGGCTGCGCCTGGAGTTGCGCGAGGGCATCGCCGGCGAACCACTGGCCGATCTGGTGCTGGATGGGGTGCGGATGCCGCAGGACGCCCTGCTGGGATCCCCCGGACAAGCGCACGCGGCGCTGGAGGCCGCCCACGCATTTTTGCTGGCCGCCGCCTGCGCCGAAGCCGTGGGGACGCTGCAAGCCGTGCTGCAAGCCACGCGCGACTACGCCTGCACGCGCCAGCAGTTCGGCGCGCCGCTGGCGCGCTTTCAGGTCATCGCCCACCGGCTGGTGGACATGTTCACCCAGGTGCAGCTGGCGCGCTCCATGGCCCAGCTGGCGGCCCAGCTGCTGGACACGCCGGGCGACGCGGCAACGCAATCGCTGCGTCTGTCGGCCTGCAAGGCCCAGGTCAGCGTGGCCTGCCACTTTGTCGGTGAGCAGGCCGTCCAGATTCACGGCGGCATCGGCATGACCGACGAGCTGGCGCTGTCGCACCAGGTGCGGCGGCTGCTGGCCATCGAGCGGTGTCTGGGCGACCGCTTTCACCACCTGGGCGTGCTGAGCGAGCGCGTGATGCAGGGGGAGGGCCTGTATGCCTGACCAAACCCCCGGCGGATCGGCCGCGGGCGCGCCCAGCCGTCCCGCGCCCCTGCACGGCATCCGCATCATCGACATGACCTCGGTGCTCATGGGCCCCTTTGCCTCGCAGGCGCTGGGCGACATGGGTGCCGACGTCGTCAAGATCGAGGCCCCCGCGGGCGACGTGGTGCGCCAGATCGGTCCGGCGCGCCACGCCGGCATGGGCCCCATCTTTCTCAACACCAACCGCAACAAGCGCAGCGTGGTGCTTGATCTCAAGCACCCCGACGGCGTGGCGGCCTTGAAGCGCCTGCTGGCCGACGCCGACGTGCTGATGTACAACGTGCGCCCGCAGGCCATGGCGCGCCTGGGCCTGGACTACGACAGCGTGCGCGCCGTCAACCCGCGGCTGGTGTATGCGGGGCTGTTCGGCTTCGGGCAGGACGGGCCCTACGCCGCTCGCCCGGCCTATGACGATCTGATCCAGGGCGCGGCCACCTTGTCCCACCTCATCGCCCGCTCCAGCGGCGACATCCCGCGCTACGTGCCCACGGCCATGGCCGACCGCATCGTCGGCCAGACGGCGGTGGGCGCCATCCTGGCCAGCCTGCTGGCGCGCGAGCGCAGCGGCCAGGGCGACCGGGTGGATATCCCCATGTTCGAGACCATGGTGGGCTTCGTGCTGGGCGACCACCTGGGCGGCCTCACCTTCGACCCGCCGCTGGACGCGGGCGGCTACGCGCGCCAGCTCTCGCCCGAGCGGCGGCCCTACCGCACGCGCGACGGCTACATCTGCGCCCTGGTCTACAACGACAAGCAGTGGGCCGGCTTCTTGGCCGGCATCGGACGCAGCGCCTTGCCGCAAGAAGACGCCCGTTTTGCCAGCTTTGCCAGCCGCGCGCAGCACATCGACCACGTCTACGGCTGGCTGGCGCAGGTGTTCGAGCAGCGCAGCACGGCCGAGTGGTTCGAGCTGCTGGAGGCCGCCGACGTGCCCTTCATGCCCATGCACGACTTGCACAGCGTGCTGGACGATCCGCACCTGCAGGCCACCGGGTTTTTCCAGACCGTGCAGCACCCCAGCGAAGGCACGCTGCGCAGCCTGCGGCTGGCCCCGCGCTGGCAGGGCGCGCGCATCGCCGCGCCGCGGCTCGCGCCCACGCTGGGCCAGCACACCGAGCAGGTGCTGGGCGAGGCCGGCTTCAGCGCCGCCGAGGTGGCGCAGCTGCTGGCCAGCGGGGCCGCCGCCGGCACCAGCCCGCAGCGCGCCGCGCGGGGAGAAGCCCAGTGACCGCCCGCGGCCCCCTGGCCGGCCTGCGCGTGCTCGAGTTTGCCGGCATCGGCCCTGGCCCCCTGTGCGGCATGTTGCTGGCCGACCTGGGCGCGCAGGTGATCCGGCTCGACCGCCCGACGCCCAGCGGCCTGGGCATCGAGCGCCCGCCGCGCTTTGACTTGCTGCTGCGCGGCAAGCGCACCCTCAAGCTTGACTTGAAAATCGCCACGGGCGTGGCCCTGGCGCGCGCCCTGGCGCGCCGCGCCGACGCGCTGATCGAGGGCTTTCGTCCCGGCACCATGGAGCGCCTGGGCCTGGGCCCCGACGTCTGCCTGCAAGACAACCCGCGCCTGGCCTATGGCCGCGTCACCGGCTTTAGCCAGCAGGGGCCGCTGGCGCAGGCCGCCGGGCACGACCTGAACTACATCGCCCTCACCGGCGCGCTCGACGCCATCGGCCGCCAAGGCCAGCCGCCCACGCCGCCGCTAAACCTGCTGGGCGACTACGCCGGCGGCTCGATGTTTCTGGCCATGGGCCTGCTGGCGGCCATCGTGCAGGCGCGCGCCAGCGGCCAGGGCCAGGTGGTGGACGCCGCCATGATCGACGGCGTGGGCGCGCTGATGACGCCCTTCTTCGGCCTGCACGCCGCCGGCCTGCACGACGGGCCGCGCGGCACCAATTTGCTCGACTCGGGCGCGCCGTTCTACGACGTGTATGCCTGCGCCGACGGACAGTACGTCTCGATTGCCGCCATCGAGAAAAAATTTCGCACCGTGCTGCTGGAGCGCCTGCGCGCGGCGGGCGCCGATGTGGCCGGCCTGCCCGACTTTGACGACTGCGCACGCTGGCCCGAGCTGCGCGCGCGCCTGGCCGCCATGTTTGCCGCGCAGCCGCGCGCCCACTGGTGCGCCGCGCTGGAGGGCAGCGACGCCTGCTTTGCCCCGGTGCTGGCCGCGCAGGCAGCGCCGGCCCATCCGCACCATGCGGCACGCGCCAGCTTCATCACCGTCGATGGCGTGGTGCAGCCCGCACCCGCGCCGCGTTTTTCAGCCACGCCCAACGCCACGCCCGCGGCGCACGACGACGCGTTTGATGCGCGCGAATGGGCGCTGGCCTGGGGCGTGGACGTGGACGCGTTGCAAGCATTGGATTGAGAAAGGCAAGACGATGGCAGGACTGTATTTCGAGCAATTTCACGCGGGGCAGTGCTTCGAGCACGCCTGGTCGCGCACCGTGACCGAGATGGACAACACCATGTTCTCGCTGCTCACCATGAACCCGCAGCCCCTGCACCTGGACGCGCACTTCGCGGCCGAGACCGAGTGGGGCCAGCGCCTGTTCAACAGCCTCTACACGTTGGGCATTCTGGTGGGCATGAGCGTGAACGACACCACGCTGGGCACCACGGTGGCCAACCTGGGCATGAGCGACGTGCGCTTTCCCAAGCCAGTGTTTCATGGCGACACGCTGCGCGCGCGCACCGAAGTGATCTCCGTGCGCGCCAGCCAGTCGCGCCCGGCTTGCGGGTTGGTCGAGTTCGAGCATACCGGCCTGAACCAGCGCGGCGAGGTGGTGGCCGTGTGCAGACGCACCGCGCTGATGAAGATAAAGCCCGCCCCATGAGCCCGACTGCGGCCCAGCCCCTGACAACCGCCGCGCCGGCCTGGTACGGGCGCCTGCGCCGCGCGGCGGACGCCATCGATGGCGTGCTGGTCAGCCTTGGCTGCCTGCTGCTCTTTGCCCTGATGTGCCTGGTGGTCGCCGACGTCGGCCGACGCTATCTGTTCAATGCGCCCATCGGCTGGTCGTACGAGGTGATCAATCACTACCTCATGCCGGGGGTGTTCTTCTACACCGTCTCGCACACGCTCAAGGCGCACTCGCATGTGGCGGTGGACATCGTGCACAACTACGTGGGACAGCGTACGCGCTATGTGTTCGAAACCATCGGCACGCTGCTGGCGCTGCCGGTGTTCGCACTGGCCACCTGGCTGGCCGCCGGCAAGACTTGGGACGACTTTCGGACCGCGGCCGAAGCCAGCAGCGGACTGGCCGTGCCCACTTGGACCATCAGCGTCGTACTGCCTATCGGTTTCGGCATGCTGACGCTGCGCCTGGCGCTCAACGCCATCGGCTACGTGGCAGCCCTGGCCAGTGGCCACCCCGTGCAGGCGCTGCCGCCCATCTCGGGCACGGAGGAGGGCGCCGAATGAGCACTGCCTTCATCACGCTGGCGCTGTTCGGCCTGCTGGCCATCGGCATGCCGGTTGCCTTTACCCTGGCCTTCACCGGGGCCATTGGCCTGTATACGGTCGGCGGCTGGCAGGCTTTGTCAGGTGTGCTGTCCACGGCGCCGTTGTCCAGTGTCGAGTCCTATGAGCTGATCTCGGTCCCCCTGTTCATCCTGATGGCTGAGTTCGTCATCATGAGTGGCGTGGCGGACAAGCTGTTTGCCGCCGCTGCCACCTGGGTCGGGCGCGTGCCCGGCGGGCTGGCGATGGCTACCGCACTGGCCGGTGCGGGCTTTGGCGCCATCTCGGGCTCCAGCACGGCGTCGGCCGCCACGCTGTCGTCCACCACCTTGCCGGCCATGCTCAAGCAGGGCTACGACCCCAAGCTGAGCGGCGGCGTGGTCGCCATCTCGGGCACGCTGGCCATGCTCATCCCGCCGTCGATCGCGCTCATCCTGTACGGCATCATCGCCGACGTCAGTATCGGCGCGCTGCTGATCGGGGGCGTGATTCCCGGCATCCTGGTTACCCTGGTCATCATCGGTACGGTGTGGGTGCTGGTGCTGATCGAGCCCAAGGCCGCGCCGCAGGGGCGGGCCTACACATTGCGCGAGAAAATGCAGTCGCTGCGCGTGGTGGGCCCCATGCTCTTTCTGTTCATGGCGGTGACGGGCGTGATCTATACCGGCGTGGCCACCCCCACCGAGGCCTCGGGCCTGGGCGCGTTCGGGGCTTTCCTGATCGTTCTGTGGGAACGCAAGTTTACGCGCGCCGGTCTGGCCAAGGCCCTGCTGCATGCGGCGCACGCAAGCTGCATGATCGTGATGATCATCGTCTGCGCCAAGATCTTCGGTTACTACTTCACGCTCACGCAAAGCACGCAGGCGCTGGTGGCCTGGGTCAGCGCGCTGGAGGTCTCGCGCTGGGTCATTCTGGCGCTGATTCTGTTCGGCTACCTGGTGCTGGGTTGCCTGATGGATCAGGTGGCCATCCTGATTCTCACCGTGCCCATCGTTCTGCCGGTGATCAAGGCATTGGGCTTCGATCCGGTATGGTTCGGCGTGATCGTGATCCTGATGGCCGAGGTCGGCCTGGTGACGCCGCCCGTGGGTCTGAACGTGTTCGTGGTGGCGCGCTACGCCAAGCGGCCACTGGCCGAGATCTTTGGCGGCGTGTGGCCGCACGTGTTCAGCCATCTGCTGCTGGTGGCGTTGCTGGTGGCTTTTCCCCAGATCATCCTGTGGCTGCCCGCCCAGATGGGCGGCTGAGATTTCAACCCCTAGAAGGAGACATGATATGACCCGCCTGCTCGCAAGCTGCCTGGCAGCCGCCGCCCTGTGCGTCACCGGTCCGACCTCGGCCCAGACCAAGATCAAGGTGGCCGATTCGTTTCCGGTCGGCCACTACCTGCCCAAGTACTTCACCACGCCGATGATGGAGCGCCTGAAGGCCGATCCGGCGGCCAAAGGCCTGGAGTTCGAGTACTACCCGGCCGAGCAACTCGGCAAGGCCAAGGACATGCTCTCGCTCACGCAGTCGGGCCTGGTCGATATCGCCTACGTCGGCCCGGGCTTCGTGTCCGACAAGATGCCGCTGTCGGTGGTGGCCGAGTTGCCCCTGCCCTACACCGGCTCCTGCCAAGCCACGCTGGCCTATTGGAGCCTGGCCAAACCCGGCGGCCTTCTGGACAAGAAAGAGTTCGCGCCCAACGGCGTGCGCCTGCTGTTCACCATCGTGCTGCCGCCCTATCAGGTCATTACGCGCAAGCCCTTCTCCACGCTGGCCGACATCGAGGGCATGAAGATCCGCGCCTCGGGCTCGGCCAAGGAGCTGCTGCTGAAAAAGCTCAAGGCCGTGCCGGTGCTGATGCCCACGCCTGAGGTTTACGAGTCGCTCTCGCGCGGCACCATCGACGGCGTGCTGTTTCCTTTCAACAGCCTGGCGCCGTACGAGATCGACAAGCTGTCCAAGACCGGCACCATCGGCTCCAACTTCGGCTCCTACGTTGCCAACTGGGTCATCAGCGAAAAGCGCTACCAATCGCTGCCGCCCGCGCTGCAGAAAGACCTGTCGGCCATGGGCGACGAGCTGACGCACAGCGTGTGCAAAAAGGTCGAGCAAGATGAGGCCGGCGACATCGAGAAAACCCGCGCCGCCGGCGTCAAGCTCACGCCGCTGTCTCCGGCCGACGCGCAGACCCTACATCGTGTGGCCGCCGAAGTGGCCACTGAATGGGCGCAAAACCTCGACCGGCGCGGCAAGAGCGGCACCGAAGTGTTGAGTGCCTTCAAGGCCGGCCTCGAAGCCAAGTGACCTCCACACTGGCGCTCACCCGGCTGCCGCCCGAGGCCCAGGCGCTGCGTGCGCCGCTGCGCGCTTTTCTGGACGAAGCCCTGGCGGGCATGCCAGCCGACCGGCGGGCGCGCTCATGGTTGGGCTTTGACGCCGCCTTCAGCCGCGAGTTGGGCCGCCGCGGCTGGATCGGCCTGGCCCTGCCGCGCGAGTACGGCGGAGGCGGCCGCGGCCAGCTGGAGCGCTTTGTCGTGGCCGAGGAGCTGCTGGCGCGCGGCGCGCCGGTGTCGGCGCACTGGATCGCCGAGCGCCAGAGCGCGCCCATGATCCTGCGCTGCGGCAGCGAGGCGCAAAAGCGCTGGCACGTGCCGCGCATCTGCCGCGGCGAGTCGTTTTTTGCTATTGGCATGAGCGAGCCGCAGGCCGGCTCCGACCTGGCCAGCGTGCGCACGCGCGCCACGCGCACCGCCGACGGCTGGCGCCTGAACGGCCACAAGATCTGGACCACCAACGGTGCCGAGTGCGACCACATGATCGCGCTGGTGCGCACCTCGGGCGAGCCGGGCGATCGCCATCGGGGCCTGTCGCAGCTGCTGATCGATCTGCGCACGCCGGGCATCACCGTGCGCCCGATCGAGGACCTGACGGGTGATCGCCACTTCAGCGAAGTTTTTTTCGACGACGTGCAGCTGCCCCACGAGGCCTTGCTGGGGGCGGAGGGCGAGGGCTGGCAGCAGGTCAACGCCGAGCTGGCCTACGAGCGCAGCGGGCCCGAGCGCATCTACTCCAGCATCGTGCTGCTCGACACCTGGCTGGCGCAGCTGCGCGCCCGTGGCGACGCCGGCGAAGCGGCCACAGCCCTGGCCGGCCGGCTGGTGGCCGAGCTGGCCACCTTGCGCTCGCTGTCGCTGGCCGTCACCACCAAACTGGCCGCTGGCGAAAACCCGATGAACGACGCGGTGCTGGTCAAGGACCTGGGCACCGGCTTCGAGCAGAACCTGCCCATCGCCATCGCCGAGCTGCTGGACGCCAGCGCCGCGCCCGTGTCGGACGAGCTCGCGCGCACGCTGGCCTATGTGACGCAGTTTGCCCCGACGTTTTCGCTGCGCGGGGGCACGCGCGAAATCCTGCGCGGCATGATTGCGCGCGGCTTGGGGCTGCGATGAGACACACCCCCAGTCTTCACTCGCTGCGCGATGTTCCGCCCACCCCCTTGCAGGGGGCATCGCCAGTGGCCGGGGAGACCCCGGCCACGGCGATCGCTGGCATGGCCTGCTCCGCGGCCTTGGGGTGCTTTGGGCTTCATGCTTCACGGGCGGTGGCTGACGCCTTGGGTCACTGACATGAACGAGTTTTCGCAATCCCTGGATCGCCTGCTGGCCGAGCAATGCCCGCCGGCGCGCGTGCGCGAGATTGAGCGCGGGGCTTCGCCCGACGGGCTTTGGCGCCAGCTGGAGCAATCCGGATTTCTCGACGCGCTCGCACCCGCCGAGCGGGGTGGCGCCGGCTTGGGTTTGGCCGAGGCTTTCGAGCTGTTCACGCTCGAGGGCCGCCACGCCCTGCCCATTGCCATGGCACGCGAGATGGCGGCGCGCGCGCTCGGCGCGACCGAGCTGCCGCGTGCGCTGGGCGCCGTGGTGACGGCGGCGCAAATGGTGGGTGCGCTCGAGCGCGTGCTGGAGCTCTCCGTGGCCTTTGCCAACCAGCGCGAGCAGTTTGGCCGTCCGATCGGCAAGTTCCAGGCGGTGCAGCACCAGCTGGCGGTGATGGCCGAGCAGGTGGCCGCCGCGCGCATGGCCGCGCAGATCGGCTGCCAGGGCGAGGCGCTGCTGCCCGACACGCTGCACGCCGCCGTCGCCAAGTCGCGCGCCAGCGCGGCCGCGGCCATCGTCGCGCCGATGGCGCACGCCATCCACGGCGCCATCGGCGTCACGGCCGAGCTCGACCTGCAGCTGTACACGCGCCGGCTGCACCGCTGGCGTGGCGAATACGGCTCCGAGCACGCCTGGAACCTGATCCTCGGTCAGGCCGTGCTGGCCGCCGATCAACCCCTGGCGCTCGACTTCATGCGCGCCAGCCTGCTTGCCGAATGAGGTGAACCCATGAGCAACATCCTTGTCTACGAACAGCGCGGCCCGGTCGTCACGCTCACCTTGAACGCCCCCGAGACGCGCAACGTGCTCACCGGCAACAGCGCGCCCGACGAGTTTGTCCAGGCCTGCGCCCGCATCAACGCCGACCCCTCGGTGCGCGCCGTGGTGCTCACCGGCGCGGGCAGTGCGTTCTCGGCGGGGGGCAACCTCAAGGACATGCAAGCCCTGTTCGACCGCAGCCCGGCCCAGCTGCGCGAGTGGTACCGCCACGGCGTGCAGCGCCTGGCGCTGGCGGTGTACCAGCTGGAGGTGCCGGTGATCTGCGCCGTCAACGGCCCGGCGATTGGCGCCGGTTGCGACCTGACGACCATGTGCGACATCCGCATCGCCTCCGAGCGCGCGGCGTTTGCCGAGAGCTTCATCAAGGTCGGCCTGATTCCGGGCGATGGCGGCGCCTGGCTGCTGCCGCGCGTGGTCGGCAAGAGCATGGCCGCCGAGATGACCTACACCGGTCGCACGCTGGACGCGCATGAGGCCCTGGCCATCGGTCTGGTCTCGCGCGTGGTGCCGCACGAGCAGCTGATGCCGCAGGCGCAGGCACTGGCCGAGCAGATCGCCGAGCAACCCGGCGTGACGCTGCGCATGGCCAAGAAGCTGCTGCGCGAGGGCGAGCGCCTGGACTTCGCGCCCCTGCTGGAGCTGTCGGCCGGCCTGCAGGCGCTGGCGCACAAAACGCCCCAGCACCAGGAGGCGGTCAACGCCTTCGTCGAAAAGCGCAAGCCCGATTTTTCGAAATTTTTCGATTGATGGTGCAGGCGAACAACCGAACAGCCGGACGCAGAGGACGCAAAGAAAACGCAAAGGACGCAAAAGAAGCAAAAATATTTTGAACACCCGCTGGTGGCTGCACGCAGTCTGCACAAATAGCTATCCAATTCATAGTGTTTCGGTATTTTTTGCGTCCTCTGCGAATCCTTTGCGTCCTCTGCGTCCGGCTGTTTGAACGCATCGTCCCCAAGAACCTTTCACACCTACGCGCCCATGATCCGATCGCTTTTTTTCGCCCCCGCCAACCGGCCTGACTTGGTGCTCAAGTTTCCGCGCTTTGACGCGGACTGCTGCGTCATCGACCTGGAGGACGGCACGCCGCCGGGCGAGAAGCTTCGCGCCCGCGAGATGCTGCACGACACCGTGGCCCAGGTGCGCGCGGCCGGGCTGCACGGCCTGCTGATGGTGCGCGTGAACGTGCCCGCATCGCCGCACTACCTGGCCGACCTGCAGGCCGCCTTCATGAGCGATGTGGACGGGGTGGTGATTCCCAAGCTGGAGTCGCCCGAGCAGGCCTTTCCCGTCGTGCACTGGATCGCCCAGCGCGACGCGGCCGCGCCGCGTGCGCAGCCGCGCGGCATCGTCGGCGGCATCGAATCGGTGCGCGGTGTGCTGAACGCCGTGGCTTTGTGCGAGCGCATCGCCGCCATGGGCGCGGTGTACTTTGGCGCCGAGGACTACGCCGCCGACATCGGCGGGCGGCGCACGCCGCGCGGCGACGAGGTGCATGCCGCGCGCTCGATGGTCGTGATGGCGGCCAAGGCGGCCGGGCGCATCGCCATCGACCAGGCGGTGATCGACATCCGCGACGACGCGCTGTTTCTGGAGGATGCGGCGCGCGGGCGCGACCTGGGTTACGAAGGCAAGATTTGCGTCACCCCCGGCCAGGTCAAGCTGGCGCACCAGGCCTTCTCGCCCACCGCCCAGGAGCGCGCCGATGCCCAGCGGCTGGTCGCCGCCTATGAAGCGGCCATGGCCCAGGGCCTGGGCACCATCGACTTCGAGGGGCGCATGGTTGATGGCCCGCTGCTCAAGCGCGCGCAGCAAATCCTGGCCGTGTCGGTGGGAGCGCCCTGATGCAGACCATTGCCCTGGACCAGCTTGACCTGGCGCGCTTGGTGCGCCCGGGCGACGGCGTGATCTTTCAGCAAGGCTGCGGCGAGGCGCTCAATTTGAGCGAAAAATTCGTGGCGCAGCGCGCCGCCTACAGCGGCGCCAGCGTGTTCTTCGGCTCGGGCTTTTCACGCAGCTTTGCGCTCGAGCACGCCGACCACCTGCGCTTTTCGGGCATCGGCGGCATCGGCACGCTGCGCAAGCTGGCCAGCAGCGGCGCGCTCGACCCCATCCCCTGCCACATCTCGGCCATCGAGGGGCTGCTGCGCCAGCGCATCATCCGCGCCGACGTGCTGATGCTGCAGGTGAGCGAGCCCAACGAGCGCGGCGAATACAGCTGGGGCCTGGTCAACGACTATGTGCGCACCGCCCTGCAACAGGCGCGCGTGGTGATCGCCGAGGTCAACCGGCAAATGCCCTGGGTGCCTTGCGAGCGGCCGCTGCTGGCGCACGAGATCAGCGTGGCCGTGCCCACCGACCGCGCGCCGCTGGAGCTGCCCGCCGCGCCCTTTGGCGAGCTGGAGCGGCGCATCGCACACAACATCGGCGATTTGATCGGCGACCGCGCCACGCTGCAAATGGGCATCGGCAGCGTGCCCGAGGCCATCATGGGCATGCTGGCCGACCGGCGCGAGCTGGGCATTCACTCGGGCATGGTGGGCGACTCGGCGATGCGCTTGATGCAGTGCGGCGCCGTCACCAATGCGCACAAGGGCATCGACGCCGGCGTCACCGTCAGTGGCGTGCTGTTCGGCACGCACAGCCTGTACCGCTTTGCGCACCGCAACCCGCAGATCCGCCTGTGCCCGACGAGCTACACGCACCACATCTCCACGCTGTCGCGGCTGAAGAACTTCGTCTCCATCAACTCCGCGCTGGAGGTGGACTTGACCGGCCAGATCAACGCCGAGGCCATCGGCGGCGACACCATCGGCGCGGTCGGTGGCCAGGTTGACACCATCCGCGGTGCGGCGGCATCCGAGGGCGGCGTGTCCATCGTCGCCCTGCCGGCGTCGGGCAAACAGGGCGACTCGAAAATCGTCAGCCGCCTGTCGGGCCCCGTCACCACCGCGCGCAGCGACGTGGACGTGGTGGCCACCGAGCACGGCGTGGCTCATCTGCGCGGACGCAGCCTGCGTCAGCGCATCCGCGCGCTGATCGCCATCGCGCCGCCCGAGCACCGCGAGCGCCTGCGCGCCGAGGCGCGCCAGCAATGGGGAGAAAACCTGTGAACCTGACCGAAGAAATCCGCTTCGAGGTGGAGGACGGCGGCATCGCCGTCATCACCATCGACCGCCCGCAGGCGCGCAACGCCATCAACGCCGGCGTGATCGAGGGTCTGCGCCTGGCCTGGCAGCGCTTTGCGCAAGATGACGCCTTGCGCGTGGCCATCCTCACCGGCAGCGGCGACAAGGCCTTTTGCGCCGGCATGGACCTCAAGCAGGCGGCGGCCACCGGCCTGCGCATTCCGCCGCGCGACATGTTCCCCATCCTGGGCGACGCGGTGAAGCTGGACAAGCCGGTGATTGCCGCCGTCAACGGCGTGGCTTATGCCGGCGGCTTTTTGTTTGCGCAAATGTGCGATTTGTGCGTGGCCAGCGACAACGCCCTGTTTGGCATCACCGAGGCCAAGGTCGGCCGCGGCATGCCCTGGGCCGCGCCGCTGGCGCACATGCTGCCGCAGCGCGTGATGATGGAGCTGCTGCTGACCGGCGCGCCCATGACGGCGGCGCGCGCCCATGCGCTGGGCTACGTCAACGCCGTGGTGCCGCTGGCCGAGCTGCGCGAGGCCGCGCTGGCCATGGCGCGCAGCATTGCCGCCAACGCGCCGCTGACGGTGCGCGCCGCGCGCGAGCTGGTCTACCTGGCCAGCGAGATGGGGCGCTCGGCCGCGCTGCGCGCCGCCTATCCCTTGTTTGACAGCGTGTACCTGAGCGAGGACGCGCAGGAAGGCCCGCGTGCCTTTGCCGAAAAGCGCGCGCCACGCTGGAGTGGTCGATGAACAACCGCCTGTGCGCCATGTTCGGCATCGAGGCGCCGATCTTCGCCTTCTCGCACTGCCGCGACGTGGTGGTCGAGGTGTCCAGGGCCGGCGGCCTGGGCGTGCTGGGCATGGCCCGTGCCCACCCCGACCGGGTGGAGGAAGACCTGCGCTGGATCGACGCGCACATCGGCGGGCGCCCGTATGGCGTGGACATCCTGATGCCCGCCAAATACGAGGACGTGGCCGAGGTGGACATCGACGCCCTGCCGCCCGAGCACGTGGCCTTTGTGCAGCAGTTGCTGGACGAGGCCGGCGTGCCGCGCCTGCCGCCCGATCAGGCCGACCGCGCCGCGCGCGAGCTGCTGGCCGGCTTTCACATGACGCCGCGCGAGAGCCTGCGCATGCTCGAGGTGTGCCTGCGCCACCCCATCAAGCTGATCGTCAACGCCCTGGGCAGCCCGCCGCGCGACTTGGTGGAGCGTGCGCACGCGCTGGATATCAAGGTGGGCGCGCTGGTCGGCCAGGTGGCGCACGCGCGCAAGCACCGCGACGTGGGCTGCGACCTGGTGGTCGCCGTGGGCACCGAGGCCGCGGGCCACACGGGCGAGATCGGCTCGATGGTGCTGTGGCCGCGCATCGTGGATGCGGTGGCACCTCTGCCGGTGCTGGGCGGCGGCGGCGTGGGCCGCGGGCGCCAGCTGGCTGCCGCGCTGGCGCTGGGCTGCGAGGGCGCGTGGTGCGGCTCGATCTGGCTCAAAACCGTGCAAAGCGAGCTCACGCCCGAGATCCGCGCCAAGCTGCTGGCCGCCGGCGAGCGCGATGCGGTGCTGACCCGCACCGTCACCGGCAAGTCCTGCCGCACGCTGCGCAACGCCTTCAGCGCGGCCTACGACGCGCCCGGCGCACCCGAGCCGCTGCCGGCGCCCTTGCAGAACATGCTGTGGTGGGCCCACGGCCGCACCCGCGTGGAGCGCGCCCGGGCCGAGCCCTTTCTGACCTACCCCGTGGGGCAGCTGGTGGGCGACATGAACGCGGACAGTTCGGTGCGCCAGGTGGTGCAGGACATGCTGCTGGAACTGGCCGAGACCAAGGAGCGGCTGGACGCCATGTTGGACTGACCGCGGGTCACCCGAACACGATCACCCCGCGCGCATTGCGGCCGGCCTGCAGGTCGGCAAAGGCCTGGGGCGCTTCGGCGATTGGATAGGTGCGGGTGATCAGCTCGTCCAGCTTGATCTTGCCGGCCTTGTACAGCCCCAGGATGCGCGGCGCGTCCACGCGCGGGCGGGCCGATCCGAAGTAGCTGCCGCCAATGCTCTTCTCGTCAAAAGTGAGGCTGGCGGTGCGCAGCGTGGTGGTTTCCTTGGCACCGGCCACGCCCACCACCACGGCCTGCCCGCCCTTGCGCAGCACGCCGTAGGCGGTGGCGGCCAGCTCGCCCGAGCCGACGCATTCGAAGGCGTAGTCGGCGCCGCCGTCGGTCAGCTTGCGCACCGTCTTGACGATGGCCTCGTCGCCCTTGGAGTTGAGCGTGTGGGTGGCGCCCAGGGTCTTGGCCAGGCCGAGCTTGAAGTCGTCGATGTCCACCGCCACGATCATGCGCGCGCCGGCCACCGCCGCGCCCTGGATCGCCGACAGCCCCACGCCGCCGGCGCCGAACACCACCACCACCGAGCCCGGCGCCACGCGCGCCGTGTTGGTGGCGGCGCAAAAGCCCGTCATCACGCCGCAGCCGACCAGTGCGGCCGAGCGCAGCGGAGCGTCGCCGGCGATCTTGATCAGGCTGCGCGTGTCCAGCGTGGCGTACTCGGCCATCACGCCGCAGCCCGAGAACACGTTTAGCGGCCGACCCTGCGCGTCGCTGGTGCGCAGCTGGCCACTGGGCAGGGTGGTCAGGGTGCGGGCGCCGACTTCGCACAGCGCCGGGCGACCGATGGTGCAATAGTGGCACACGCCGCACATGGTCACGAAGGACGACAGCACGTGGTCGCCCACGGCGAATTCGCTCACGCCGGGGCCCACCTCGACCACCACGCCCGCGCCTTCGTGGCCCAGGATCAGCGGCGGCGCAAAGTTGATGGTGCCGTTGGTGGCCGACAGGTCGCTGTGGCACACGCCGCAGGCCGCCAGCTTGATCATCACCTCGCCGGCCTGCGGCGGTGCGACCTCGATGGTTTCGACCACGACGGGTTGGTTCAATTCACGACAAATGACGGCTTGGGATTTCATGGGGGTGGCCCGTGGTGATGGATGAACGGATCAGAGAAAACCGGACGCAGAGGACGCAAAGGATTCGCAAAGGACGCAAAAGAAACCCATGAAAACCCTTTGAATTTTTTGCGTCTTCTGCGTGATCTTTGCGTCCTCTGCGTCCGGATGTTTGATCATGCGCTCGCAAAGTCCACCAAAGTGAACAAGGCAAGCCCCGCCTCGCGCAGGCGCTGCGAGCCGCCCAGCTCGGGCAAGTCCACGATGGCTGCGCCCTCGGTCACCCGGGCGCCCAGTTTCTCCAGCAGCTTCTTGCCCGCCATCATGGTGCCGCCGGTGGCGATCAGATCGTCGATCAGCAGCACGCGCTGGCCGGTCTTCACGGCATCGGTGTGCAGCTCCACGGTGGCGCTGCCGTATTCCAGCTCGAAGGTTTCCTGCACGGTGGTGAACGGCAGCTTGCCCTTCTTGCGGATGGGCACGAAGCCGACGTTCAGCTCGTAGGCCACGACCGCGCCGATGATGAAGCCGCGCGCGTCCAGCCCGGCCACCACGTCGGGGCGCAGCGCCGGGTCCATGTAGCGGTGCACGAAGGCATCGATCAGCACGCGAAACACGCGAGGGTCCTGCAACAGCGGCGTGATGTCGCGAAACTGCACGCCCGGCGTAGGCCAGTCGGGCACGGTGCGGATGTGCTGGCGCAGGTAGTCGGTGACGGCAAGCGGTGGGGTCATGGCGGCAGGGGGCCTCAAGCAGTTCAAGGTCCATTGTGCCGCGTTGTCACGCACCCTTCGCAACGTCGGCCCATGGTGATCGCGTCGCCCGCATGCCATGAAATTCAAAGGGACGAAAGGCCGCGCCGGGCCAGTGGCCCAGCCCCTGGCCAGCCAACAAAAGGTCCACCGGAGCTTTTGTGCGCAGGCTCGGCCCCCGTGAACGGGGTTGACGCAACATCGCGCAGCGAGTGGAGACTGGGGCCGGTCAAGGATTGAGCAACTGCTCGGCGCGCGTCAGCGCCTCGGCCTTGCCTGACAGCACCAGCGTCTCGCCGCCCTCCAGCAGCAGGTCGGTCTGCGGCGTCTGGGGCGTGCCCTGGCGGCTGCGCAGGCGCACCACGCGCAACGCGCCGCTCGCGGCCAGCACGTCGGCCAGGCGTTGCCCGGCGGCGGCGGGTGACACCGTGATCGTGGCCAGGCGCTCGGCCTCCAGCTCGTCCTCGTGGCTGTCGGCGGCGCCGTGAAAGAACCCGCGCAGCAGGCCGTAGCGCTGCTCGCGGTACTGCTGCACGATGTGGATGACGCGCCGCATGGGCACGCCCACCAGCGCCAGCGCGTGGCCGGCCAGCATCAGCGAGCCCTCCTGCGACTCGGGCACCACTTCGGTGGCGCCGGCGGCGCGCAGGCGCTCCAGGTCGCGGTCGGTCTGGGTGCGCACGATCACCGGCGTGTGCGGCGCCAGCGCGCGGATGGTGGCCAGGGTCTTGAGCACCACGGCGGTGTCCAGGTAGGTCAGCACCACCGCGCTGGCGCGCGCCAGGCCGGCGGCCGTCAGGGTGGGCGCCTTGGTGGCGTCGCCATAGGCCACGGCCTGCCCGGCGGCGCGCGCCTGCTGAACGTGGTCGGGGTCCAGGTCCAGCGCCAGGGTGGTGATGCCTTCATGCTCCAGCATGCGCGCCATGGCCTGGCCGCTGCGGCCGTAGCCGCAGATCAGCACGTGACCGCTGGTGTTGATGGATTTCACCGCGATGTGCGTCATCTGCAGCGACTGCTGCAGCCACTCGCTGGCCACCAGGCGCAGCACGATGCGGTTGCTGGCCATGATGATGAAGGGCGTGGCCAGCATCGACAGCACCATCGCCGCCAGGATGGGGTGAAACAGCTCGGGCGCCACCAGCCCTTCGCGGCGGCTGAGCGTGAGCAGCACGAAGCCGAACTCGCCCGCCTGCGCCAGGTACAGCCCGGTGCGCAGCGCCGTGCCGGTGCCCGCGCCCAGCAGCCGAGCCAGCACGCTCACCAGCACCAGCTTGAACAGCACCGGCACCACCAGCAGCAGCAGCACCAGTGGCCACTGCAGCACCACCTGGCGCAGGTCCAGCAGCATGCCGATGGTGACGAAGAACAGGCCCAGCAGCACGTCGTGAAACGGCCGGATCTCGGCGGCCACCTGCACGCGAAACTCGGTCTCCGAGATCAGCACCCCGCAGATGAACGCCCCCAGCGCCAGCGACAGGCCCGCCTGCTGCGTCAGCCACGCCAGGCCCAGCGTCAGCAGCAGCAGGTTGAGCATGAACAGCTCCTGGCTGCGCCGGCGCGCGACGATGACGAGCCAGCCGCGCATCAGGTGCTGCCCGCCCCACAGCAGCAGCGCGATCAACACGATCGCCTTCAGCCCGGCGGCGGCCAGGCTGCCCAGCAGCTGCTCGGGCGGCGAGCTGAGCGCCGGGATCAGCACCAGCAGCGGCACCACCGCCAGGTCCTGCAGCAGCAGCACGCCCATCACGCGCTGACCGTGCTCGGACTCCAGCTCCAGCCGGTCGGCC
>Ga0208826_1000719_pt1 | contig 32404 bp, 21 predicted proteins | sample AD_UKC115_MetaG_FD_184451 | JGI IMG/M metagenome (GOLD analysis project Ga0208826, IMG submission 184451) | Active sludge microbial communities of municipal wastewater-treating anaerobic digesters from Hong Kong - AD_UKC115_MetaG (SPAdes)... | ecosystem: Engineered > Bioreactor > Anaerobic >...
TTTGGCAGCGGCTGGGCTTGGCTGGTGCTGGATGGCGGCAAGCTTGCTATTGTGACCACCAGTAACGCCGGCGTGCCTTGGTTAGATGGCAAGAAGCCACTCTTCACCGTGGACGTGTGGGAACACGCCTATTACCTGGACTATCAAAACCGCCGCCAGGCTTATGTTGAAGCTGTCCTGGATAAACTAATTAACTGGGATTTTGCCTTGCAAAACGCAAAGGCATAACGTTCGAAGAAGCAAAGCTAAAAAAATGCCGTGGAATTCAAATTATCCACGGCATTTTTTATTTACCAACTCCAGGTGTAAACCTTGGCCGGCGTGAGCTTTATCAATGCGTTGAGTGGGTCATGGATCCAATCCTGATAAGTCGGCTCAGAAACATGGTCAGCCCCAACGTAACGGCTGTAAATCCAGGTGAACTGGCGCTGCAACAATTCAGCAGGGGCATGCAGAAGCTCAGCTTTGCCTTCCAAGATTACCGCTTGCGTTTTGCCATCCGCTGAAACTTCATCGATTGCCACGCTGATCAAAGGGTTTTCTTGCAAGTCTTTGACCTTACGCGTATCCGTGTAGGCACTAATCCACAATGTGTTGCCATCCCAGGCATACCAAACTGGAACAACATGCGGCTGACCGTCTTTATTGGCGGTAGCCATGCGGGCAATGCGAGGCTCTGCTAAAAAGGTATTGACAAAGTCGCGTTTCTCTGGAGGTAACCCTTCCATTTAAAACTCGCCTTTTCTTCTATGTGTTCCTGCCGGTTATTTCTATTATGGTAGGGGGTTTATGCAGCTAAATTTTCTCCCCTAATAAACGCTTCCGTCTTTTCCAGCGCGATCTCATCCTTAAACTGCACAGGTGGGGTTTTCATGAAATACGAGGCGGGCTCGATCACCGGACCAGCAATGCCGCGGTCGAGCGCTAACTTGAGGCAGCGAATAGCATCGATCACCACACCAGCAGAGTTAGGCGAATCCCACACTTCCAGTTTACACTCCAGGTTGAGCGGCACGTCGCCAAACGTGGTACCTTCCATGCGGATATAACAAAACTTGCGGTCTTTTAACCAAGGCACGTAATCGCTCGGCCCAACGTGAATGTCTTCTTCCTCCATCTCATAAGGCAGCATGCTGGTTACCGCACCAGTTTTGGAAATTTTCTTGGATTCCAAGCGCTCGCGCTCAAGCATGTTCATGAAGTCTGTATTCCCGCCAAAGTTGAGCTGATACGTATGATCCAATTGGACGCCACGGTCCACAAACAGACTGGTTAACACGCGGTGCACAATGGTGGCACCTACCTGGCTCTTAATATCATCGCCGATGATGGGCAAACCATGCTTGCGGAAGCGTTCAGCCCAATACTCCGAGCTGGCGATGAAGACGGGGATGCAGTTAATCACCCCAACGCCGGCTTCGAGTGCCTGTTCCATATACCACTTGGTTGCCATCTCAGAGCCAACCGGCAGATAGTTGATCAAGATATCTGTGTGTGTGGATTTGAGAATGCCGACGATGTCATCGGTGGGACCCGGCGCCTTTTTGAGGATGGTAGAAAGGTATTTGCCTAACCCATCATGCGTCATGCCGCGGTAAACGGGCACATTCATATAAGGCACATCACAAAACTTATATGTGTTATTGGGGTAGGCGAAAATCGCTTCGGAGAGATCTTTGCTTACTTTAGTATCGACAACGTCGAAGGCAGCCGTAAACTCAATATCACGGATGTGGTAGCCACCCAAGTTGACATGCATCAATCCAGGGATGCGATCGTCCTCTTGAGCGTCGCGGTAATAATTTACGCCCTGTACGAGCGAAGAAGCACAGTTGCCCACACCAATAATTGCGACACGGATTTTTTTATCTTCAGTCATGGTCTCTCCATAATAAATGATGGCTTTTTACATTTGCGTAGCTTGATTATAAATGGCTTTACTCTACTCTCAAGACTTTGGGGTGTAAAACCAGTGGTTCCTCATCCTTCCAGTTAGAGCCCTAACCAACGGGCAGCTCTGTCTGGCAGGTTAGCCAACGGTCCTTCCACAAAAGTGCATTTTGGCAGTGACTCAAGGAAAAACTTGCCATATTGCTTACTCAGGATACGCCTATCCAAAACGGCAACCACACCACGGTCAGTTTGTGTGCGGATCAGGCGGCCAAAACCTTGTCTGAAACGCAAGATTGCCTCGGGCAGGTTGTATTCATTGAACGGGTCATCAAAGCTTTCTGCTCGAGCAGAAATGATGGGATCACTGGGGACGTCGAAAGGCAGCTTGACGATCACCAGCACAGAGAGCGCTTCCCCAGGTACGTCTACGCCTTCCCAAAAAGCGCGTGTGCCCAGCAGTACCGCCCGCGGAGTTTCTTTGAAGACATCCAACAGCGCTGAGGGTGAAGCACCTTCCCCTTGTTGGTAGATAGTAATGTCGGCACTAGCCAAAGGTCCTTCAATGGCACGAGCAGTTTTTTGCAGTTGGGCGTAGGAGGTGAAAAGCGCAAGCATACGGCCGCCAGTGGCTTTAGCTAAATGAATAAGAGCATCTTCCGTAGCACGTTGGTGCCCATGTGCGTCAGTGGGCTCGGGGATATCGCGAGCAACATAGACCAAAGCAGCATTTTCATAATCAAACGGCGAGCCTAAGATAAGCTCATCCGCCTCGTAAGCTGAAAGTCGGTTGCGCAGATAATCGAATTCCCCATGCGTGGTGAGTGTTGCCGAGGTGAGCACGACGCTGGCTTTTTGATGCCAAAGGTATTTTTCCATCAGGTTGCCTATCTGCAGAGGCGCCACCTGCAAGGAAAGCCTGCCTTGCAGTGGATCCAGTTCAACCCAATAAATCTGATTTGGATCTGGGGACAAGGTAAGGTTATCCACTTGGATGCCAATTTCTTGCAGGTTACTCGTCATGCTCGCTAAGGAGCCAAGCACATCTTCAGCCTCCTCCACATCAGCCTCAGCCAAAGCGCGCAAGACTTCGCGCACGGTCTTGAGAGCCTCCAGCAACGCTTCCAAGTTAGCCTTTGCTTGTTCCCAAGTAATTTCGACATCCAGCCAGCAAGGCAGGGTGCGCGTCGCCGGAAGGATGCGGGCTTGCTGCGGATAAGTGCCCAACGGCTTGCCTTCGCGTAGCTCTTCGAGCACAAAATCCAGAGCTTTGAAGTAAGCTGTCATAGCGTTATCCAGCCGGAAAGCCATATCAGTAGCACGCTCGATTGCAATGGTCAGAGTGGAAAGATCTGAGGGCTTGAGTAGTGGTTTGGCTACGCTCAGCAGCTGGCCCAATATACCTTGTTCCGTACTGCCGATTTCGCGAACTAAGCGGGTAACATCTGGCGCACGCAAGCGGAAGGACATGGCTTCCGTGGTGGCAGATTCCAAATGGTGGGCTTCATCCACAATCAGGTAGTTATACTCAGGCAGGATACGATTTTCGGCAGCCGTATCTGCTAAAAGCAAAGCATGGTTCACTACCAGAATATGGGCGCTTTCGGCTGCCATGCGTGCCTTATAAAAGGGGCAGCGCCCTCCAGTCCGCTTGAGGCAGGTTTCCAACTTGCAGCCTTCGTCCTCAGCCGAAAGCCGCGACCAGACGAGGCTTTCCGCCGAGCCGTTAAGATTGATCTCATTGCGGTCACCGCTGGTGCTGCTTTGCAGCCAGACGAGCACCTTAGCCAGCACGCGCAACTCATCCACGTTCTCCAATTTACGCCGGCGCATCAGCGTCAGCCTTCGCGGGCAGAGGTAATTGCTGCGCCCTTTGAGCACAGAAGCGTTAATCTGCAGGTTTAACGCTGTTATCATATCGGGGATGTCTTTGTGGATCAGCTGATCTTGCAACGCAATCGTGTTGGTGGATATGACCACGCGTTCGCCATTTTGCAGCGCCCAATAGGCTGCTGGGATAAGGTAAGCTAATGATTTGCCAATGCCGGTGCCTGCTTCAACCATAAGGTGCTTGCCTTCAGATAGAGCTTGAGCGACGGCTTGCAGCATCTGTACCTGTTGTGAACGGTGCTCAAAGCCTGGGAAGTGCTTGTCAAACTCACCGCCAGGCTGTAAAGACTCTGCCAAGAGCTCTGCATCCAGAGGTTTAATTACCTCTTGGGGAACTAAAGGTTTAGTCTTCTCCGGCTTGCCTAATTCATAGAGTAACGCTCCAGCTTCACCGATTACCCGTTTTGGTTGGATCCCTTGGTGCAGCATTTTCTGCAGGCTCCAGTGGAACGGCAGCTCGCCTTTCCAGCCGAGATCCTCACTTAAGCGCAAGATTTCCGCCACAAGCTCCAATGGCAGCTCTTCGATCTTTTCGAGCAGCTTGAGGTAAACAGCATGTGTGGCTTTAGCGTCATCCAGCGCGCGATGGGTAGCAAGCTGCAGAACGCCTAACTGCCTGGCTAATGATCCTAAATTGTAGCGGCTGGCTGTGGGCATAAGCACAGAAGCTAATTCGTAGGTGTCGATGGCGGGATTGTCACGTAAAGCGCCAGCTTTATGCAAAAAAGCTAAATCGAAACCGATGTTTTGCCCCAAAATCGGTGCATTTCCAATGAAGTCAACCAGCTCGGGGAGCGCTTCTTCCAATATGGGTGCATTCTGCACCATACTGTTGGATATACCCGTAAGGTTGCTGATGAACTGAGGGATGGGTTTGCGCGGATTAATGAGCGTGGAAAACTCGGAATCAATGCGGTTCTGGTTGAACTTCACGGCTCCAATTTCGATAACAGAATCTAAATTGGGATCCAGACCGGTTGTTTCCAGGTCCAGGGAGACGATTACAGGCATGGCTGAAATTATACCGCAGGGAGTTTATAAGCCGCCCCAATATCACATCAGCAATTCAGTGGTTGAAACCTAACAAGCTATCTTATGGACTTGTACAGCTTAGAAGGTATACGAGCCAATTTTTTTATTCTAGGTATAATTTCTGCAGATAAGGAGTTCTAAATATGTCAAGTATTCTGACCATAATTGAGTTCGTGTTCTTTTTTGGGCTGTTGATTTTCTTCCACGAGTTGGGGCATTTCCTCAGCTGCAAAGCCTTAGGCATCGAAGTGGAAGAGTTTGGCTTTGGTTACCCGCCAAGGCTGGTGAAGCTCTTCACCTGGAAGGGCACCGATGTTACCCTCAACTGGATCCCATTTGGTGGCTTTGTGCGCCCCAAAGGGGAAGGGGATGAAACCGTGCCCGGTGGGATGGCTGCAGCTCCCGCTTGGAAGCGCTTCCTGGTGCTCGTTTCTGGCCCAATAATGAATTTTGTGGTTGGTGTTGTCGTCTTAGTAGTCCTCTTTGCGGGTGTAGGCGCTCCTGCGGTGGATAAGGTCCTTATTACTGATATCTCTTCCAATTCACCTGCCGAGATGGCTGGGCTGCAAGTTGGTGATGTCATCACGGCAATCAACGATACCAAGCTCAACGACTTGAACGATTTGAGCACCCTAATCCAAGCCAACTTAGGCAAAGAGATCAGTCTCACCGTCGTGCGCGGGGATGAAACCCTCACGCTCAAGCTGACACCCCGGGTCAACCCCCCAGAAGGTGAAGGCGCGGTTGGCATCTGGTACACCACGCCTTATGAGCCTCAACCTCTCTCGCAATCGATAGGCTATGCTTTCCAGGCTTTTGCTTCTCAGCTGCGAGAAACGGTTTCCTTGCCCTACAATCTCATTACTGGGCGCGTGTCTGGTGAAAATGCCCGCTTGGTTGGCGTGGTCGGGATATACAACATTTTCAGTAACGCCAGCGAACTCGATGAGACGGCTCCTGTGGCTACAGCCACGCCCTTGCCTGTTTTCCGCCTTTCGGTAATCTCGACAGTCTCGATTGCTTTAGGCTTAACCAACCTCCTGCCAATCCCTGCGCTGGACGGCGGACAAATTCTTTTCTTACTGCCAGAATTCCTGTTCAAGAAGCGCGTGCCGCAAAATGTAGCAAACGCGATAAACTCGGTGTTTTTCCTCCTGCTGGTAATCTTAATGTTCTACATCACCTTACAGGATATTATTAACCCGATTACTTTGCCCTGAAAGAAGGAGGGCAAACGATGGACGAGTACTACCAAGTTCATAATATTAACGAAGCGATAAACGCCTTAATTGATGAATCCAAGCCATTCCCGCCGGCTTTGCTCTATACCTTTTCGGATCTCAACACGGATGATATCCGCATTCTCAAGGCAGCTTGGCCGTCCGTACCCTTGATGCGGCGGCGCACTTTACTCGAAGACCTGATTGACATGGCTGAACGAGATAATTTGATGATGTTCGAAGAGGTTGGTAAGATCGCTTTAGAAGACGAAGATGCCGATGTGCTTGTTTCAGCGATCGATCTCCTTTTTCAAGCGGAAGACAGCCGCCTAATTCCCACATTCTTACGTTTTCTCCAAAATGTGACTCTCAACGAAAGGGTGCGTGCAGCCGCAGCCAATGCACTTGGTCCTTATATTTACCTTGGCGAGGTGGAGAAAATCCGCCCAGAGTTGCTGCAAAACATTGTTGAAGTGCTGTTGAACGTCTATGCGAATGACCTTTCGGACTTGGTGCGCCGTCGGGTGCTTGAATCTTTAGGCTATTCCAGTCATGCTGCCGTTCCTGAGCTGCTGCGCGCTGCTTATTTCCGGCCGGAAGTTGCTTGGCAAGAAAGCGCCATGTTTGCGATGGGTAAATCCGCCGATGATCAATGGCAAAGCTTCGTGCTGGCAAACTTAGAACACGAAAACCTCAAGGTCCGGCTGCAAGCAATCCACGCTGCTGGTGAACTAACGCTTTATGCTGCCCGTCAAACCCTGCTGCGCATGCTCAACCAGGAGTATAAAAACGAAGAGCTGCGTCATGAGCTTGTTTGGGCGCTCTCGCAGATCGGTGGGGAGGGCATCGAAGCAGCTTTTTACCGCCTGATGGATCGAATAGATGATGAAGAGGAGCTGACTCTCATCGAAGATGCCTTGGACGAATTGAACTTCACCAATGATAAGAGTATTTTTGAGCTGATGGACATCGATATAGACGCCGGTCTGATCCCTGATGATGAAGATGACGAAACGCATGCCGAACACGAAGCTTTTGAAGTGACCGACGAAGAAATTAGCGGACCCCATTTCCTCAGCGAGGGCTATGACCCCGATGAATGGCAACGTTATGTCGATGACGATGACTGGGATGATGATCTCGATGACCTCGACGAAGATGATGACGACTTTGACGAGGATGAATATGAATAATCCCATTGAGGCAGGCTTGCGGTTCGATGGAAACTAATCCTTTCGAGACCCAACGCTTGCACGCAGAGATTGAAGGCCACGTGCAAGGCGTGGGTTTTCGCTACTTTACCTTGGAACAAGCAAGAAGGTTGGGCTTGACGGGTTGGGTGCGCAATATGCCGAATGGTCACGTGGAGGTCTGTGCAGAAGGCAGCCGGCAAGACCTCGAAGAGTTTTTACGCAAGCTGTATGAAGGACCCTCAGGCGCCTATGTGCGGGATATCAATTACGAATACCTCCCGCCCACCGGAGAAGACTATACTTTTCGCGTGACTTTCTAGGTATTTCTAATCAACCCTACCCACTAAGATTTCTTGTTTTTTCCATTCTGGCAGGTTAGAACTCTCAGCCAAAATAGCGCGCAGCTCGTAAATTTGGTCGCGCAGCATAGCAGCGCGTTCGAACTCAAGCTGCGAAGCAGCCGCGCGCATTTGCTTTTCCATCTCGGCGATCATGCGCTCCATCTCTTTGGCTTCCATCTTAGCTGCCAACTCCTGCGCATTGCGGCTGGCAGGGCGTTCCACACCCGCAGCAGAAGCTAATTCATCCGTCAGGTCCTTGATGGCTTTGGTGATGCTCACCGGCGAGATGTGGTGTGCTTCGTTATAGGCTTCTTGCTTAGCACGCCGGCGGTTGGTCTCATTCATAGCTGTCTGCATCGCTTCGGTCATCTTATCCGCATAGAGGATCACCTCGCCATGCACATGCCGGGCAGCACGCCCAAAGGTTTGAATGAGGGAAGTAGCCGAGCGCAAGAAACCCTCCTTATCCGCATCCATAATCGCCACCAAGGAGACTTCTGGCAAATCCAACCCTTCGCGCAGCAGGTTGATGCCCACGACCACGTCATAAATGCCCATGCGCAAGTCCCGAAGAATGCTGACGCGCTCAAGCGTCTCGACCTCGGAGTGCAGGTAGTGCACTTTGAAGCCCAAATCAGTCAGGTAGGTGGAGAGGTCCTCCGCCATACGTTTGGTAAGCGTGGTAATCAGGGCACGCTCGCCATTGGCGATGCGTCTGCGCAGCTCTGCCACAAGGTCATCAATTTGGCCTTTGGTGGGGCGCACGGTAATCTTCGGGTCCACCAAACCCGTCGGGCGGATAATTTGCTCGACCACCTGATCAGCTTTGCCCATTTCATAAGGTCCGGGCGTGGCACTCGTATAGAGCGTGATGCCCATCAACTTCTCGAACTCCGGGAACTTGAGGGGGCGGTTATCCAACGCTGAGGGCAGCCGAAAGCCGTACTCGACCAAAATCTCTTTACGCGAGCGGTCGCCATTATACATGCCGCGTAACTGCGGGATCATCATGTGCGATTCATCCAGCACCATCAGGTAGCGCGAGGGCATGAAATCCAGCAGCGTCCAAGGCGGTGAGCCAGGCGGGCGTTGGTCGATATGGCGCGAGTAGTTTTCGATTCCAGCGCAGTAGCCCACTTCGTGCAGCATCTCCAGATCGTACCGGGTGCGCTGCTCCAGTCGTTGCGCCTCGAGGATACGCCCTTCCTTGCGGAAGTAAGCCAAGCGTTCCTCCAGCTCAGCTTCGATGCCTTGCAGCACCGTTTCTTTGCGGGTTTCTTCTGTGATGTAATGCTTAGCTGGGTAAATATCCAGCCTATCCAGCTTTTCAACCACCTCGCCGGTCATACGGTCCAAGCGCGTGATCTGCTCGACTTCATCGCCAAAGTAGCTGATGCGGTAGATATCGCGGTCGCGATAGGCTGGCAGGATCTCGAGGGTATCCCCGCGCAGGCGGAAGACACCGGGTTTGAGCTCGAAATCGTTGCGCTGATATTGGATATCGACCAGTTGGCGCAGTAACGCATTGCGGCGGTAAATTTTACCCGTTTCGAGGGTTAGGACGCTCTTACCATAAGCTTCTGGGTCGCCCAAACCGTATATGGCGGAGACCGAAGCCACGATGATCACATCCTGGCGGGACATCAAGCTGGTGGTGGCGGAGAGGCGCAAGCGCTCAATCTCCTCGTTGATGTCTGTTTCCTTTTCGATGTAGAGGTCACGGCGCGGGATGTAGGCTTCCGGCTGGTAGTAGTCATAGTAAGAGACGAAGTACTCCACCGCGTTATTGGGAAAGAACTCACGGAACTCCGCATAGAGCTGGGCAGCTAAGGTTTTATTATGCGTCATCACCAAGGTGGGGATCTGCAGCTCCTGGATTACGTTAGCGACGGTGAAGGTCTTGCCCGTGCCTGTGGCGCCTAACAGCACCTGGTTGCGGTAGCCCTTCTTGATGCCCTCCACCAACTGGCGGATGGCTTCGGGCTGATCGCCGGTAGGTTGGTAAGGCGCATGTAAATCAAATTCCATGCAGGTAATTATAAGGCAAGGGAAGATGACAAAAACTTTTTGCAGAAGATTTGAGACTTTTGCTCTCGCCGGCCTCCTGAGTGCATAGCCTGCCCGTAGGGTACCGAGCGAGGAAATCTTTTGCTCTCACCGGTCTCCTGAGTGCGTAGCCTACCCGTTGGGTCCCATGCAAGAACACAGAAATTAGTTTCCGTTATGAGCTGTATGCTAATAATAGTTGATTGACACCCGGGATATTGCTTAATGCCTTACCCCCTCTTGCTGCGCGCTGGTCAGGAGACCAGCGCGATCTTCGTTCTTGCCGGTGTCTGAGTGCGAAGCCTACCCGGAGGGTACCATGAAAGAACTGGAACATGCGTACATCTCATTTTTATTGCATCTATCTAGTCTATGACCTTTTGAAACAGTAACCATACGAAATTTCCGTTTGACATCCCTACATAAACCCTGTAAACTTTTATTGAAGCCATCTATAATCCTAAAGGAGGTTTTTATGGCATATACTTATACAAATTCTCAAGGTAAGAAATACTTCTTGCACGTCAAGAAAATGGAACGCGCCAGCGGTAAGGTCACGGAATTATATTATTTCTCCACTGACCCCAACAAAGGCGACACTGTGGATAAACTCCCAGCGGGTAAGGTCGTGGTCGAATTGAACTCCGGACTTCCGGTGCTCAAGAAAGCCTAATATATTCCAACCCAAAGTTTGGAAAAACCGGCAAGCTTATGCTGCCGGTTTTTTCTTATCTCTTCTGGCACAATACTTGCAACCTTATTGTCAACATTTGTATGAACGATTGGAGAATTGCCATGCCTAAGAAGATTGGTCTCACAATTGGAATTTTGCTGCTCGGCATGCTGGCGCTTTCAGCCTGCCAGCGGCCAGCTTCCACAGCCCCGATTGCTACGCCCCAGCAAATTGACTCGGCAAGCACGCCTTTGCCCGTGGATCAGCAAATCTTGAATGCTACCTATACCGCTCAGGCGATTATGGAAAAATTTAACCAACCCACGGTGATGACGACCAACACTGAAGGCACACCTGTGGTTGCGACGGCATCCAGCATTCTCATGCCCACGAACACCCCTGCGGGTACGCCCACGCCCACCCCGCTGCCCCCCACGCCAGTGGTAACCAAACCCTTGAAATACACCGTCCAGAGCGGCGAAACGATCTATTGTTTGGCACGGCGCTTTGATGTGGATCCAGCTGATATGCTCGCTCTAAATAATTACGACAGCTGGCTCAACATCGGCGATGTGCTCGAAATCCCACAGACGGGCAGCTGGCCGACGGAAGACCGCGCAATAATGCCACACCCGGATACCTGGGAGGTAAGCGAGGGTGATACTGTCTATAGCATCGCCTGTGCCTATGGCGACGTTTACCCCGAGGCGATCATTGCGGTAAATGGTTTGAAGGAACCCTACGAGCTCACGCCCGGTCAGGTGCTGCAGATCCCATAATCCACGAGTTTTTTCCATGCAAGCTTAAGGGCGCATTTGCGCCCTTATTTGATTCCAAAATTGCCCGAAACTTATCCGTTTATACGCTAAAGCGCGAGTATAATTACCCCCCGAGAGGTTAGTGAGTATGCAGACTTATGAAATCCTGAGTCAGGAGAAAGTGCTCTCGGCACACGCATTTGACGTGCTCAAGGTGCACTTCCGCTTACCTGATGGCCGCGAGCATGCCTATGACTTGGTGGCGCATCCGGATGCCGTCACCTTGCTGCCCATCACCAAGGCTGGCGAGGTGATTTTAGTCTCCCAATACCGCATTGGTGCCCAAGGCGATCTTTTAGAGCTTCCTGCGGGTGTGATGGACTCAGGTGAAACTCCATTAGAAAGCGCCCGCCGTGAGCTGCGCGAGGAAACCGGTTTGGATAGCGATTTGATCATCCCGCTGGGCGGCTTTTACATGGTTCCGGGCTATTCCAGTGAGTATATGTCCGCCTTCTTAGCTTTGGAGCTACACCCAGCCCCACTATCAAAGGATGAGGATGAATTCCTCGAGCTTAGTCGGCGCCATGTGGCGGAAGTTTACCGTATGCTTTGGTCTAAGCAAATACAGGACGGCAAAACCATCGCAACCTTGGTATTAGCCTTACCCGAGCTGCTGCAGCGCTTTCCTGCGCTTAGGGGGGCGTTGCTTGACGCGTTTGGTGATATTCATCCAACTAGTGGATAAGGGAAGACCCTTGACCCAGAAACTACTGAGAAAATAAGAGTAAAATAGTCAGAAATTTGAACCATAAAAAAGAGAAATTAAGATACAATAAAACTTAGTTAGTTAAATAACGCACAATAAGTGCGAAGTTGTTGCGCGATAAAACGTATTTGTATAAATAAGGAGCTTTGTAATGAAAAAAGAAATGGTCATGACTGATGCCAATGAGGCGACCGCCCATGTTGCCTATCGGCTTAATGAAGTAATCGCGATATACCCCATCACGCCCTCTTCCCCGATGGGAGAATTTGCCGATCAGTGGAGCGCAGAGCGCATTCCCAACCTGTGGGGCACAGTACCCACCGTGATGGAAATGCAATCCGAAGGCGGCGCAGCAGGTGCAATTCACGGTTCGTTGCAAGCAGGTGCGCTATCCACCACCTTTACGGCTTCGCAGGGTTTGCTGTTGATGATCCCCAATATGTATAAAATCGCCGGCGAGCTTACCCCAACCGTATTTCACGTTTCGGCGCGTTCACTTTCAGCCCAAGCCCTCTCGATTTTTGGTGACCACCAAGATGTGATGGCATGCCGTGCGACGGGTTTCGCTATGCTTGCCAGCTGCTCTGTGCAAGAGGCGCAAGATAGCGCTGTGATTGCTACCGCGGCTACTCTGCGCGCCAGAGTCCCCTTCCTGCACTTCTTCGATGGCTTCCGCACTTCCCATGAAATTAACAAAATCGAACGGATCAGCGATGAAGTCTTGCGCGCAATGATTGACGATAAGTTGGTGATTGAACACCGCCAGCGCGCGCTGAGCCCGGATGCCCCCGTCTTGCGCGGCACCTCGCAAAACCCGGATGTGTACTTCCAGGGTCGTGAAACGGTGAATCCATTCTATGAGAATGCTGTCGGCATTGTAGAAGAAGAAATGCGCAAGTTTGGGCAACTCACTGGCCGTAACTATCACATCATGGAATACGACGGTGCGCCGGATGCGGAACGTGTTATCGTGGTGATGGCTTCCGGTGCTGAAACAGCACGGGAAGTTGCTGACGTCCTGACCAAACGTGGCGAAAAGGTTGGCGTTGTAACCGTCCGTCTTTACCGTCCTTTCTCCACCAAGCACCTAATGGCAGTACTGCCGCCCACTGTGAAGAAAATCGCTGTTTTGGACCGCACAAAGGAAAGTGGCGCTATGGGTGAGCCGCTCTATAAAGACGTCGTCAATGCAGTGAAAATGGCTTTGGCGGAAGGTTCGGCGCCTTTCAAGAGCATGCCAATTATCACAGGCGGGCGCTATGGTCTTTCCTCCAAAGAATTCACCCCATCTATGGCTAAGGCTGTTTTTGATGAGCTCAAAAAAGAGCAGCCAAAGACCGAATTTACCATTGGCATTATCGATGACCTCACCAACTTGAGTTTGGAATGGGACCCCACCTTCGAAGTTCTGGATAAAGACGTGGTGCAAGCTATGTTCTTTGGTCTCGGTTCCGATGGCACGGTAGGTGCCAATAAGAATTCCATCAAGATCATTGGGGATGAAACCGACAATTATGCTCAGGGTTACTTTGAATATGACTCTAAAAAATCCGGTGCAGTAACAGTTTCACACCTACGTTTTGGGCCCAAACCCATTCATGCACCTTACTTAATCAACGAAGGCGAAGCTAACTTTATTGGCTGCCACCAAATGAGTTTTGTCGATCGCTTCGACATGCTCAAGTATGCCCGCAAGGGAGCTACCTTCTTGCTCAATACTATCTACAGCCCAGAAGAGGTCTGGGATACATTGCCGATGGAGATGCAGCGCGATCTGATCAACAAGCAGATTAACTTCTATGTGATCGATGCGTACGATGTTGCCGATAAAGCCGGCATGGGTAATCGCATCAATACGATTATGCAGACCTGTTTCTTCGCCATCAGCGGCATCTTGCCCCGCGAGGAAGCCATCGCGCAAATCAAGCATTCCATTGAGAAAACCTATGGAAAACGCGGCGAAGCGGTGGTGCGGAAGAACTTCGAGGCTGTGGATAATGCCTTAGCGAACCTGCACAAAGTAACCGTTCCAGATAAGGTTACCAGCACCAAGCAACGGCGCAGCCCAGTCCCCGCTGAAGCCCCGGAATTTGTGCGTGAAGTCTTAGGCGCGATGATCGACCGGCGTGGTGATGAGCTCCCGGTGAGCAAACTGCCTAATGACGGCACCTACCCCACAGGCACGACCAAGTGGGAGAAACGCAACATTGCCTTGGAGATCCCCAATTGGACCCCCGAATTGTGTATCCAGTGTGGACGCTGCTCCTTTGTCTGCCCACATGCTGCCATCAGGGTGAAATTGTATAAGAATGAACTGCTCGAAAACGCCCCAGAAGAATTCAAATCCACGGCTTCTAAAAGCCGACCGTGGATGGAAGGCTTTTCGTGGACCGTGCAGGTCGCACCGGAAGACTGCACGGGTTGCGGACTATGCGCGCAGAACTGCCCTGGGAAGGACAAGACCGACCCCAGCCGCAAAGCGTTGATGATGGTTCCTCAGCCACCTATTCGCGAGCGCGAGATGAAAAATTGGGATTTCTTCCTGACGCTTCCATTCATCGATCGGGCAACGATTCCCTTGCATCTGGTCAAGAACTCCCAGTTGCTCGAACCGCTGTTTGAGTTCTCGGGCGCCTGCGCTGGTTGTGGTGAAACCCCATACATCAAGTTAGCCACGCAGCTGTTTGGCGACCGCATGGTGATCGCCAATGCCACGGGCTGCTCCTCCATTTATGGCGGCAACCTGCCCACCACGCCCTACACCAAGAATCAAGACGGGCGAGGCCCAGCTTGGTCCAACTCGTTATTCGAGGATAACGCCGAGTTTGGTTTGGGTATGCGCTTGGCTATTGATAAGATGAAAGACGAAGCGATTGCGCTCGTAGAAAAAAATAAAGCAGAGATTGGCGAGGAATTGGCTGAGGCTTTGCTCACCGCCTCCCAAAAGAACGAAGGGGAAATCCAAGAGCAGCGTAAGCGGGTTGCCCAATTGAAGGAAATCCTGAAAGGAAAGGACTCCCCAGAATTGGTTTACTTACTTTCATTGGCAGATTACTTAGTGCGCAAGAGCGTGTGGATTTTTGGCGGTGATGGTTGGGCGTACGATATTGGTTATGGCGGCTTGGATCATGTCTTAGCTTCTGGCTTAGACGTGAACGTGCTAGTGCTCGATACCGAGGTCTATTCCAACACTGGTGGTCAATCTTCCAAAGCCACGCCGCGTGCAGCAGTTGCCAAGTTTGCCAGCAATGGACGTGCCAGCGCTAAAAAAGACTTAGGTATGATTGCAATGACCTATCGGAACATCTACGTAGCGCAGGTGGCGATGGGCGGCAGTGATCGACAAACCTTGCAAGCTTTTGTGGAGGCTGATGCCTATGAAGGACCATCGTTGATCATTGCTTACAGCCACTGCATCAACCACGGAATTGATATGTCCCAGGGCTTAGTCCAGCAGAAGCTAGCGGTTGAAGCCGGGGTTTGGCCAATTTACCGCTATGACCCCCGCCTGATTGACGAAGGTAAGAACCCGCTGCAGCTGGATTCGAAGGCTCCCTCGATCAAGGTCTCTGAGTATGCCTATAATGAAACGCGTTACCGCATGTTGCTGCAGATGGACGAGGAACGCGCCGAAGAGCTGATGCGCAAAGCACAAGAAGATGCCGACCGCCGTTGGGCGATTTACTCCCAGATGGCAACGATGGATTATTCGCTCGGTAGGAGTGGAGAGACAAGCTCCGCTGAAAAATAATTGTTGACATATGGCTTAGGCTTTGAGCAGGTGCACGAGCTGCTCCGAGAAATTAAGCCCTAACTAAGGTAGAATAACGATGGCGTGAATACAACGCCATCGTTATTGTTTTTACTTCTAATGGGTATAATTCACTGCAGGAGGAAAAATGGCAGACTTACAAACAACCTATCTTGGATTGAACCTTAAAAATCCTCTTGTTGTGGGTGCTTCTCCCTTTGCACACCATCTGGATTTGGTTAGACAATTAGAGGATAACGGCGTTAGCGCAATCGTCATGAATTCCCTTTTTGAAGAAGAAATTACCCATGAAAGCCTGCGTTTAGATTATTTCCTCAACAAGGGCACAGAAAGCCAGCCAGAAGCCCAAACCTACCTGGTGGAACCACCCGAAATTCTCAGCGTTGCTGATCGCTACATCGCTCAGTTGCAACGCATTAAAGAGGCTGTTGAGATTCCGGTCATTGCAAGCCTCAATGGAACCAGCATGGGGGGATGGATTAAACTAGCCCAACAACTTCAGGCAGCCGGCGCGGATGCGTTGGAATTGAACATCTATTCCCTGGTCATTGACCCACAAATAACTTGCGACCAGATCGAAAAAAGCTACATTAGTCTCATCGAGGAAGTTTGCAAGAGTATCAACCTTCCAGTCACGGTGAAGCTTTCCCCTTATTTGACCACCCTGCCGCACTTTTTAGCTCGGGCTTACAAAGCCGGAGCAGAAGGCTTTGTTCTGTTTAATCGCTTTATGCAGCCAGATTTTGACATCCAGTCGCTGGATATCATCCGCAAAGCGCCGCTTAGCAGCAGTGCCGATCTCTCCTTGCCAGCGCGCTGGATCGCAATCGCCTCTGCACAGCTCAAGGCAGACTTTGCCCTAAGCGGAGGTGTGCACACCGCTGAGGATATGGTGCGAGGCATAATGGCTGGGGCGAATGTAACCTACGTTGTCTCAGAATTCCTGCAACGTGGGATTGGCGCTGCAGCCACCATGCTGCGAAACTTTAATGATTGGATGGACCGGAATGGATATGATTCCGTTAAACAAATGCGTGGCACCTTGCGCTATGACAAAGTGCCAAATGCCACCGCCTACGAGCGCGCCAACTACATTAGCTCGCTCAAGTCCTTTGACGAAAAGGTACTATAGCCAGGGCACACAACTGATGTTTCCGAGGAGTGGGGATGAGCGTCGTTGACGAAGTTAAAGCGCAATTAGATATCGTCGATATCATTTCCCAGACGGTGAAATTGCGCCGTACCGGTAAGAACTACATCGGCTTTTGCCCATTTCACTCCAATACGCGCACGCCGGCTTTCGTCGTTTTCCCTGATAGCCAAACCTGGCGCTGTTTTGGTGCTTGCAACGAAGGCGGGGATATATTTCGATTTGTGATGAAGCGTGAAGGCTGGGATTTTGCTGAAACCTTGCGTTACTTAGCAGATAAAGCCGGTGTGCAACTCAGCCCTCGTACGCAAGAATCCTCCGCTGATGAGAGCCGCAAGGAAGCTTTGCGGCAGGTGCTGGAGGAAGCAGCGCAGTTTTTCCGCCGGCAAATGTTAAAAACAGATGAAGGCAGGCAGGCGTTGGATTACCTGCATCGGCGTGGGTTGAGCGATGAAACGATTAAGATTTGGGGATTGGGCTATGCCCCCTCATCTTGGAATGCGCTGGGTAGCGCCCTGCAACGCAAAGGATACAACCAAAGCTTGCTAGAAGCTTCTGGGCTTATTACTCAGCGAGAAGATGGTACCAGTTATGACCGCTTCCGCCAAAGGCTGATGTTCCCCATCCGTGATACTTACGGGAAGATAGCAGGCTTCGGCGGCAGAATCCTTTTCAGTGAGGATCAAACCGTAGCTAAATACATCAACTCCCCGCGCACGGAGCTTTTTGATAAGGGCAGCTTGCTCTATGGTTTAGATATGGCTCGCCGGGAGATCCGCAAAAGTGAACAAGCGGTCATTGTGGAAGGCTATATGGACGTCATCGGTCTGCATCAGGCTGGCTTTCATAATGCCATCTCCCCAATGGGTACGGCGCTTACGGAGGACCAGTTTACGTTGCTCAAAAAGTTTTCGCGCAACATCATCTTAGCTCTGGACCCAGACGCTGCGGGTGAAAAAGCTACCTTGCGCGGTTTAGAAACCGCGCGCCAAACGTTGGATCAAGAAACCGAGCTGCGCTTCGATGCCCACGGCTTGCTGCATGCAGAAGCGCGCCTGAGGGCAGACATCCGCGTAACTACACTGCCTGAAGGCAAAGATCCAGATGAAATCGTGCTTTCGGATCCACAAGCCTGGGAGCAGATTGTAGCCAAAGCTAAACCCGTGGTAGTGCATGTGATGGAGACTTTGGCTGCATCTCAGAACCTGGAGGACGCCAAAGTCAAACGGGAAATTGCAGCCCAAGTGCTGCCTCTTATTGAAGATGTGGCTGACTCAGTTGAACGGGAGGCTTACCGCGAGCAATTAGCAAGGCTGTTGCGTGTGGATGTGCGCGCCCTATTAGCTGCCGCACCCCAGAAACGCCAACCGCGGCGCTCACGAGGAGCGCAACGGGAAGCAATGGAGAGCCCTGAGGCAAGCCCGCTAGCGGATAGCGCTTCTCGTAACCGCATCCTGGAGAAGGAAGCCTTGCAAGCCCTCCTTCGGGATCCAGAATCACTTTACCGGCTGAACCGCTCGCTGGGATTGCTCGGGTTGGAACCTTTAGGTGAAGCTGATTTTACGGAAAGTGACTTCAACCAAGGGTTTAAACTGGTCAAAGCAAGCTTAGACCAAGATTTAATGTCTCCGAAGGAATATCTGGAGGAAAATCTCCCTGAGAGCTTAGAGGAAAAAGATGAGCCGATGCCAATGAGGAAAATCTTGCCGCCTTCAGAGGAAAAGCGCTTAGCAGAGCAAGTGCGAACCATTGTGCGCATCCGCCGCAATGTGGTGCAGGATCGCATTCAAGAAATCCAGTTTCTCCAATCGGAATTAGAAGAAAAAACCTTTAGCGAAGAAGAAGCCCAGATTTTATTGCTCGAACTGCTCAATCAACGCCGCATTTTAGATCTGGCTTTGCAATCGCCATTAGCCGGCGGCACCAATTTATCCTATCGACCCAATCGGTAAACCTGATTAATAAGGATTTAATGAAGATGGAAGATCATCCCTTAGAACCAGATGAGGAGGAAAACACTCCTCAATTTGAAGATGAAGATTTTATTTATGACGAGGAAGACATCAAAGAGTATTACCTACCAGTTTTAGAGAACGCCACACCGGTGGGTGAACCTATCCAGCTTTATCTGCAGGAAATCAATCGGAGTAAATTATTAGACGATAAAGGTGAGTTTCGACTCGCAATTTGCGTGCAGGCTGAAAAGCGCCTAAGAACATATCTCACATCGGCAAAGCTATTAGACGTGCAAGCGGTATACAAAGACATGAAATCGACTTGGTCCCAGGTGGAGTTGGATGCCGAGCATGTGCACAAAGCGCCACCAAGGCTTAGTGCCGTGCTGGAAGAAGCCGGAGCGCTGCACCAAGACTGTTTACAAAGTAAGGATTCGTACGTCTATACCTACTTGCGCGATGAGCGTTGGGGGCAGGATCATGAGTGGGAGATTTTAGCACGCGATCTTTGCCGGTTCTACTTAGATGCCTATTTGCTGCCGCCGCAATTTTTACAAACCCTACTGAGCCATGTTAACCAGCAGCAAAACCTACCTGACTGGGATATGCTGACCGAAGCACTTCCCAGCGAGGCAGAAAACCGCCAATGCGTGGAGCAAATACATGAAAATGCTAAGGCGGCAGGGCGCCAGTTGGTGGAATATAACCTGCGCTTGGTGGTGAGCGTAGCCAAACGCTATACCGGCAGGGGGATCAACATCATGGATCTCATTCAAGAAGGCAACATTGGCTTGCTGCGTGCTGTGCAGAAATATGATCCAACCCGCGGTTTTCGCTTTAGCACTTATGCCACCTGGTGGATCCGTCAATCCGTGAGCCGGTACATCTTGGAAAACGCGCGTACGATTCGCATCCCTGTGCACATGGTTGAATCTATCAGTAAACTCATGAAAGTACAGCACAAATTAGTTCAGGAATTTGGCCGGGAGCCAACTTTTGCCGAGATTGCTGTGGATTCCGGCTTTCTCGATGAAATAGATCAGAAGGCTATAAAAAGAGCGGACTATACCCGCGATAAATTAGATCCAGCTTGTTTACGCCGCTGGGATGATGCTACCCAAAAGGTCGAGCAAATCCTAAAAATCAGCGAAGAACCCATCTCCTTGGAGAGCCCCATAGGCGATGAAGACAACAGCACCTTGGCGGATTACATCGAGGACGCTGACGCATCCGAACCGATTGAAGAGGTCATCTTGGAAGACCTGCGCGAAAGTGTGCAGCGCTCGTTGGACACGTTGACTGAACGTGAGCGCGAAGTATTGGAGATGCGCTTTGGCTTGACCGATGGGATTAACCATTCGTTGGAGGAGATTAGTGAGCGCTTCGGTTTGACACGCGAACGCATCCGCCAAATCGAAAGCACGGCTTTACGCAAGCTGCGTAACCCTAAGTACAAAAGTTCCTTGCGAGATTATTATTAATTCTCTCAGCATATTACCTTGTTTGTAATGATTACACTGAATTTCAGAACAAAAAGCGTACGCGCAATAAAGCAATTTTTTGTTTTTCCTTCATCAGCATTCACATTTTACCTTGCGAGGTGAACATGCGGACTATTGGCGCGAACGAACAACAGATTCTCGAAAAAGCCGCTGCTGATGCTGGCATCCCGACCTTATTACTGATGGAATCAGCAGCCCATGCTGTGGCAGAGCGTGCCTTGCAGCTGGTAGCGGAGCACGATCTCCAGCAGGTGATGGTGCTTTGTGGCGCGGGGAATAACGGCGGAGATGGCTTTGCTGCAGCGCGGATGCTCTTAGGTCGTGCACCAGACCTGCAGATTTTCGAAGCTGAAGCAGCCGAAGATAACCAAGGTGATGCCCACCTCAATCGCCAAATCTGCCTCAACTTGGGCATTACGCCGCAGCCATTCTCGGCTTTTGAGCCCTCAGACGGCTTGATCATCGATGCCGTATATGGCGGCGGATTTAAAGCTGACCGACCTCTAAGCGCAGAGTTCGAGCGCTTAGCTCGCAAGGTGAATCAAGCCCGTATGGAGCAAGGGGCACTGGTATTAGCGGTAGATTTACCCTCTGGTGTGCAGGCTGACCACGGTCAGGTAGCGCCAACGGTCATCCAAGCTGATGAAACATTGAGCTTCCTTTATATAAAAACGGGGTTGGTGAGCTACCCGGGGCGTAAAGCAGCCGGCAAAGTGCGCGTGCATGATCTGGACCTGCCAGAAAGTTTTTTGGACCAGGTCTGGCAACAGAAGGGGTTGCACACACCCTCAGCATTAACTGCTGAAGAGCTGCGCGCATGGCGTCCGCAGCGTCCAACGGACGCTCATAAAGGGACCTTCGGGCGCTTAGCTATCCTGGCAGGCAGCCCGGGCTTGGCAGGCGCAGCAATATTGAGCGGGCGTGCAGCTGAAATGAGTGGCGCAGGTTACGTCTCCCTCACGGTGCCAACCGAAATTTACACAGCGGTGCTCGAGGCAGCCCCCTCGCTGCTGAGCGCACCTCTCCCAGAGAAGCCTTTAGGGCAAGGAACAATCGCCGCGGCACAGTTAGATTTCTGGAAACAACAACTAGAAAGCTGCGATGCCGCTATGGTTGGCCCTGGCATGGGCAAAAGCACGCCTTCGCGCCCCGACCTGAATAGCTTAGTGTTGGCAGCGATTGCAGAGGCACCCCGATTGGTATTGGATGCTGATGGGTTAAACCTGCTTGCTGAGCCTGACTTTTTAGAAGCCGGACGGGCTGCGCTGAGAGCGCGCACGCAAAGCGGGTTAGAACCTGCCATCCTCACCCCGCACCCGGGTGAATTTCGCCGGCTTTGCCCAGAAATGGCTGCGATGGTCGAGCGGGATCGCATTGCCTGCGCAGAAACTTTGGCTGCACTGACTGCCAGCGTGGTGGTCCTCAAGGGCGCCGGAACAGTAATCGCTTTCCCACCAGAGCAGGGCACCCAAGAAGTGTGGATCAACACCTCTGGGAATTCGGGCATGGCAAAAGCAGGCTCTGGGGACGTGCTGAGCGGGCTTCTTGGCTCGCTCTTAGCGCAGCGCTTGCCCTTGCGGGAGGCGGTTTGCGGAGCGGTTTACTTGCATGGCTTTGCAGCCGACCTGCAAGCCGAGCTGCTCACGGAGCGTGCCCTCACCCCAGAAGACATCATTTCTGGGTTACCAGACGCTTTCCGGCAGGTGGGTTGGGATAAGTAATCCTAATAAAGCAGTTTTACTGCTGCACTGATTAGATACCTTGACCAACACTGTTCCCCATTCTTACATGGTCCCCTATGGGCAGGCTAGGCACTCAATAGACCGGCGGAAAACATGTTTAATAAGCAATATCTTCGATGCTCCTTGATCGAAAAAATCCGCTTGCCATAATTTTGCTTTACAATTGGCAGGATGCCAGGACAAATTCTGAGCGACCCTCAAATAATCCAGCCTTACCTGAGTGACGAGTCCAAAGTCACCGGACAGGCGCAGAGCATTTCCTTCCCAGAAAGTGAAGCGGAAATCCGCGAGATTTTGCTCGCAGTTTGCCAAGCTCATCAAACGCTCACGGTACAAGGCGCGCGCACGGGCATTACCGGCGGTGCGGTGCCCACAGGCGGGCATATCCTCAACCTAAGTAAACTCAATCGCATCACCGGAATAGCATGGGATGCCAAGCATGAGTGCTTCTTGCTTTCGGTTCAACCTGGCGTGCAGCTCAACCAGCTCAACAAAGCTATTGCCGAAAAATCTTTTGATACATCAAGCTGGAATGCTCAAGCACAATCTGCCTTTCGGCGCTTTCAGCAGAACGGCGCTTGGTTCTTGCCGGCGGATATCACCGAGACTACCGCTTCGATCGGCGGGATGGTCTCAACCAATGCCTCGGGGGCAAAGTCCTACCGCTACGGTTCCATGCGCAGGCACGTGCTTGGGTTGCGCTTGCTGCTTATTAACGGCAAGAGCCTCACCTTACGCCGCGGTGAACAATTTGCTCAAGGTCGGCAGTTTACGTTGCGCTTGGATGACGGCAGCCAGATAACTGGTCAACTGCCGGCTTACCACATGCCGCAGGTCAAAAACGCCTCTGGCTATTACGTCCATGAGAATATGGATCTTATTGATCTTTTTATTGGTTCGGAAGGAACTCTTGGAATTGTGACCGAGATCACATTAGCCTTAGCCCCGCAGCCTGCCTTCACCTGGGGGACGATGGCATTTTTCACGAACGAGCAGAATGCTTTGGCCTATGTACACACCTTAAAAACCCTGCCACAAACCGAGCAGCCAATTGCCATCGAATATTTTGACCAAGCCTGCTTGGCGCTTATCCGCAACGAGCAAGAACAGCTCCATGCTCATCAGAGTATCCCAGCGCTCAATCCAACAGCTCAGAGCGCAATCTACACCGAGTTCACCGCTGAGAGCTTACCCAAGCGCGATGAGTCTATCAGTCGACTGGCTGATCTGCTCAATGCTGCAGGCGGAGATGAGCACGCCACGTGGTTAGCGCTTTCGCGGCAAGACTTGGAAAAGCTCATCACTTTCCGACATGCGATTCCTGAAAGCATCAACCGCATCATTGCTGAGCGCAAGCGGCAACATCCCAATCTAACCAAGTTGGGCAGTGATATGGCTGTACCGGATGATAAACTCGATTGGGTCATGCGTCTCTATGAAGATACACTCGCGCAAGCTGGTTTGGAAGCGCTAAAGTTTGGGCATATTGGCGATAATCACCTCCATGTGAACATCCTCCCCCACAATGAATCTGAATATGCTCAAGGTAAGCAGCTTTTTGAGCAATGGGCACGGGCGGTAGTAGCCGCCGGTGGAACAGTTTCGGCTGAGCATGGGATTGGTAAGCTAAAGCATGCTTTGCTTGCTGAACTCTATGGCGCACAGGCTCTGGAGGAAATGCGCACGCTCAAGCGCTGCTTCGACCCCCAGGGGCTGCTCAACCCTGGGAATATGTTCCCGCTGGAGGCTTGAAGGCAGCATGGAGATTGTCGTCTGCATAAAGCAAGTGCCCGCTACCACACGGGTTCAGTTGGACCCACGCACCCGTACGATCATCCGCGAAGGCGTGGAGCTGATGCTCAATCCCTTTGACGCTTATGCCTTAGAAGAAGCGCTGCGCTTGCGCGAGGCGCATGGCGGCACGGTAACCGTGATGACTATGGGTATCCCTAGTGCTGCAATATTACTGCGGGAAGCACTGGCTATGGGGGCAGACCAAGCCATCTTGCTGACTGACCGCCGCTTTGCCGGTGCGGATACGCTCGCTACAGCAACTACCTTAGCAGCTGCAATCCACAAACTTGGCACAGTGGACTTAATCTTATGCGGCAGGCAAGCAATTGATGGCGATACAGCTCAGGTTGGCCCAGAATTAGCAGAGAAGTTAGGCATTCCACATGCTACGGCTGTGACTAAAATTGAAGAGGTCAACACTGGGATGCTTACATGCCAAAAAATGATCGATGAAGGCTACGCGCGCCTTAAGGTACAGCTGCCAGCATTGCTCACCGTGGTTAAGGAGATCAACACCCCGCGCTTTCCAACACTGGCAGGTTTCCGCCGGGCACAGAAATCCGATATCCTCATTTGGAAAGCAGATGATCTGGAAGTTGACCTTGGTCATATTGGGTTGGAAGGCTCCCCCACGCAAGTCATCGCCACTTTTGTGCCGGAGCACCATAAAACCAGCCATCTATTGGAAGGCACGCTGCCAGAAATCGCGCAGCAAATCTTGGCAAGCTTGCAGAAACAAACAGGGAGGGAAATGCATGGCTGAGATCCAGGTGCTGCCGGAAAAATGCATCGGCTGCCGTAAGTGTTTGCCAGCCTGCCCTTATGGCGCCATTAGCATGCAGGGGCGCATAGCGGTTATCTCGGAGGCATGTGTTTTTTGTGGTGCATGCGTGCCGGCTTGCCGTTATGAGGCTATTGAGCTCCGCTTACCGCAAGCAATCCAACCAAACTCTCAGGCAAGGGGAATTTGGGTTTTTGCCGAGTTTTTTGCGGGGCAGTTCAAACAGGTGACTTTTGAGCTCTTGGGTGAAGCGCGCCGCCTCGCTGCAAGTAGCGGAGAGCCTGTGTGCGCGATCGTGCTGGGCGAGCGGGCTGCCCAAGTTTATCAACAGCTTTGGGCTTATGGTGCCGATGCAGTGCTGGTGGTGCCATTGGCAGAACTTGACCAGCGCGATGAGTTGCTTTATCCGCTTGCCTTAGCTCAATTGGCGCAAGCTTACCAGCCTTCTATTTTTCTGATTGGCGGGACAGCCTTCGGACGCTCCATTGCCCCACGGATCGCCTCACGCTTGGAGACAGGCTTGACTGCTGACTGTACTCGCTTAGAGATTGACACGCAGAGCGGCTTGCTGCACCAAACCCGGCCAGCTTTTGGCGGCAACCTGATGGCAACCATCCTCTGCCGTAATCGACGCCCGCAGATGGCAACCGTCCGCCCCCACGTGATGCAGCCACTTGTGCCCGATTTTAGCCGGCGGGGCAGCCTAACCCTTGCTGAGGTGCATTTGCCAGGTAACCACTTGATTCAGCAGTTAGCCTTAAGCCTCACAACAAGCGAAACTTTGAGCTTAGAATCAGCAGAAGTAGTGATTGGTGTAGGCAGAGGCATCGGCAGCCCACGCGCTTTGCCCCTCTTCCAAAATATGGCACAAGCACTAAACGCGGGTTTAGCAGCCTCCCGGGCAGTGGTGGACCTTGGTTGGCTGCCTTATGCGCATCAAGTCGGGCAAACTGGCATCACCATTTCGCCAAAAGTGTACTTAGCTTTTGGCATCTCGGGAGCTGTGCAGCACTTAGCTGGCTTAGCCGAAGGGACGTATATTATTGCGGTGAATAAAGACCCGCACGCCCCAATCTTCCAGGTAGCTGATGAACGCGTGGTAGCCGACTGCATCCCCGTGGCGGAAGCTCTGCTTTCAGAGTTGAAACGTAAACCAAAAGTTGAGAGAATTGCTTAAAACAAAAACAGCCGTCCAAACCAGGGCGGCTGTATTGGTCTTAAACGAAGGCTAATCTTCGGATTTTAGTTCTTTTTGGCGTGCCTCGATTATCGCTTGGGTCAGGTGAATTGGCACCAAGTCATAATGGTCGAACTCCATGGTAAAGTAACCCCGTCCCCCAGTCATAGAGCGCAGGGTGGTCGTGTAGCGCAGCATTTCTGCCAGTGGCACCATTGCAGTAACCACTGAGCGACCCTTATCGGTTTCCATGCCTTGCACGCGAGCTCGGCGGGTGTTGAGGTCGCCCAGCACATCACCCATGTTGGCTTCTGGCACGGTGATGGTCACTTTCATAATGGGTTCGTAAAGCACCGGGTTGGCATCCTTGAAAGCTAACTTAAAAGCTTCACGCCCGGCAATTTCAAAGGCGATCGGTTTAGAATCGACCGGGTGCTCTTTGCCGTCGAACACCGAGACACCAACATTATGCACCGGGTAGCCGGCTATAACGCCTTCTTTCATCACGGAGCGGATCCCTTTTTCGATTGGTGCCATATAGCTGCTAGAGATTGCACCGCCAAAGACGTCATTGCTAAAGGTGAAATCTTCATCTTGGATGGGGAAGACACGTAAGTGAACCTCACCAAACTGACCGGCACCGCCGGTTTGCTTCTTGTGGCGATACATTGCGCTGGCTTCTTTGGTAATATGCTCTTCGTAGGGCACTTTCGGTTCCAGTAAGTTCATTGAAAGCTGGAACTTGGTCTCTGCTCGCCGGACAGCTACGTCGATGTGTTGATCCCCCATACCAAATAGCAGCGTTTGCTTGGTGGCAGGTTCCATTTCCCATGAGAGGGTTAAATCTTCTTCGCACAGGCGCGTCAGGGTGCTGCTCATCTTAGCTGCATCCGATTGCGTCTTTGGTGCAACTGCCACGCGGTAAAGCGGGTTAGGGTAGCTTGGCTTGGGTAGGATCAGGTTTTGTTCACGCGTGGTGAGGGTATCTCCCGTGGTGGTAACAGCCAATTTTGCCACCGTTCCAATATCGCCACTGTGAATCGCCGGCACAGGCAGATTCTCTTTGCCAAAAGGTACCTGAACGTTAGCTAAACGCTCTTCCTCACCTTTATTTGCGTTCCAAACGCGAGAATCGGAGACCATCACGCCGGAATATACACGGAAGAATGTTTGCCGTCCCACAAAGGGGTCTGCAGTGGTCTTCCAAACGTAGGCAGCTAACGGTCCGGTATCGGAAGGTTCTAACTTCACCTCGCCTTGAGGAGATTGCGCCACAGCTGCGGGTCGATCTAACGGGGAGGGTGCTAAGGCAACCAAGGCATCCAGTAATGGCCCAATGCCAATCATGTGGGCACCAGCTGCCACGAGAACGGGAATGACATTGCTCGTTCCAATGGCTTTTCGCATTCCTTGCAGAATTTCTTCATTGGAAAGACTACCATTCTCGAAGTAACGCTCGAGCAGGGAGTCTTCGCCCTCGGCTGCAGCCTCGACTAATTTTAGGCGCGCTTCATCTGCTTGGGCTTTATACTCCTCTGGGATATCCACAACCGTTTTACCATCGCCTTTATAGGCTTTCATACTCACTAAGTCAATCACACCCTGAAAGTTGGCTTTTTCTCCCCAGGGGAGCTGCATCGGGATGAGTCGGTAGTCTGTGCCTTCCTCAACGGATGCGACCGCTTTTTGAAAATTAGCATTCTCGCGATCCATTTTATTCACAACCATGATCATCGGCAGGTTGAATTCCGCCGCATATTGCATTGCCATCTCGGTGCCAACTTCTAAGCCGGCAACGGAATCTATCAGCACAACGGCACAATCTGCTACACGCATCGCGGAGATCACCTCCCCGATAAAATCCATATAGCCGGGCGTATCCAGCAAGTTCAGCTTGAGATCTTTGTAGAGGACTGGAATAACCGAGGTGTATAAGGAAATCCCACGGCGCTGCTCTTCTTCATCAAAGTCGGAGACTGTGGTCCCATCTTCGATTTTACCGAGGCGTGTGGTAGCATCGGTATAGTAGAGGAATGCTTCGGTGAGCATCGTCTTACCGGAACTGCTATGGGACGCAAGCACAATGTTGCGTACTGAGGCTGTAGAAAATTCTTTCATGAGTGTTGACCTTTCAAATAATTTTGCAAAATATCACGGCGCATTGCGCACCGTGTAAAGATTTCATTTTTGGCACAATGCCGAAGGTGAATTATATCAAACAATTTGGTTAAATTTTTCAATTTTGTCATGGCAGAAATCATGCTCAAAGTCATATATCATTATTCGTGTCGTGATAAAATCTCGCCATGGATACGCGCATCGTCTTTATGGGCTCACCCGATTTTGCGCTCCCCACTCTGCAAGCGTTGCATGAGCATTACCAGGTCGTAGGCGTCGTTACTCAGCCGGACCGCCCTGCCGGGCGCGGACGCCAACCGCAAGCCTCGCCAGTAAAGCAGGCTGCACAGTCTCTGGGTTTGGAAGTTTATCAGCCAGTATCTTTGCGCAAGCCCGAAGTGCTCGACCACCTTGCAGCCTGGGCGCCGGACCTGATCGTTGTAGCAGCTTTTGGTCAAATTCTCCCCAAAGCTGTGCTGGATTTACCTCCCAAAGGCTGCTTGAATGTGCATGCCTCGCTGCTGCCACGCTGGCGGGGCGCATCTCCTATTCAAGCTGCCATTGCTGCCGGCGATGATCATAGCGGCGTGACAATTATGCTCATGGATGAAGGTCTGGATACCGGCCCGATCCTTTCCCAACGCTCTGTCCCACTCCCTTTTGGGACCACCGGCAGCCAGCTTTCAAAGCAATTAGCTGAACTCGGTGCACGTACGCTGATTGAAATCCTCCCCTCTTACTTAGATGGCATGGTCGCTCCATTGCCCCAGAATGAAAAAGAGGCAACCTACGCCCCCATGTTGAAGAAATCCGACGGCTTATTGGATTTCAATCGGACCGCGCTGGAGCTAACCCGAAAAGTGAATGCCTATCAGCCTTGGCCGGGTACCTATTTCGACTTCAACAACCGGCAGCTCAAAGTCTTGGCAGCGCACCCCCATGACACCTTTGATAGCTCCATCGGCGCGCATTATATTGTCAATGAGAACCCAGCGGTGGGCACTGCACAAGGCTTGCTGGTGCTCGACCGCGTCCAACCAGAAGGCAAAAAACCCATGAGCGGCGCTGACTTCCTGCGTGGTCAGCCCAACTGGCTATAACTTATTCAATTATTCATTTTCATTTGGTTCATCTGGGAAGAAGTCTCGGCGCCACTCATACAGCAAATTCAGCGCTTGAATGGGAGAGAGCGCATTCAGGTCAACCTTCTTAAAGGCTTCCATTAAGGGGTTATTTTCCGGGAAGAGCCGCAGTTGATCTTGGCTGCTAACCTTTTCTGGAATGGTCTTCCCAGAGGTCGCCTCAAGCTGCTTAAGGATTTGGTTAGCGCGTTCAATTACTGGCGCTGGCAAGCCGGCTAACTGTGCCACATGAATGCCATACGAGCGGTCGGCGCCCCCTGGCACAATCTTGTGCAAAAAAACCACCTTGCCTTCAGACTCGCTCACAGCGACGTTGTAATTGCGTACACCCGGCAGAATCTCAGCTAACTCGGTGAGCTCGTGGTAATGCGTGGCAAACAAAGTATACGGCTTGAGCCGCGGATGGCTGTGCAGGTATTCTACAATCGCCCATGCAATCGAAAGGCCGTCATAGGTGCTCGTCCCGCGCCCAATCTCATCCAAAATGAGCAAACTGCGCGGCGTGGCGTTATTGAGGATATTCGCCGTCTCAATCATTTCCACCATAAAGGTGGACTGCCCCGCATGAATTGCATCCTGGGCGCCGATGCGCGTGAAGATGCGGTCCACCAACCCAATTTCAGCTGCATCGGCGGGCACAAAGCTGCCAATCTGCGCCATCAGCACAATCAGCACCACCTGGCGTAGAAAAGTAGACTTACCGCTCATGTTAGGTCCGGTAATCACGCGGATAATCTCACCCTCTTCGAAAACCAAGTCGTTCGCGATGAAGCGCTCGCTTGTGTTGAGTTTCTCTACCACGGGGTGCCTGCCGGCGAGGATTTTGATCCCTTTCTCGGCTTTCACAACTGGGCGCACATAATCATTGAGGGCAGCCACATTGGCTAACGAAACGACGCAATCGAGCTCTGCAATTGCCCGTGCTGCTGCTAAAACTTCGCTGGCGGATGTGCTCAGCTGCTCACATACCGCCCGGAAAACTTTCAGCTCCACTTCGTGGATTTGAGTCTCAGCGTTCAGCACAAGCGATTCATATTCCTTCAGCTCCGGTGTGATAAAGCGTTCGGCATTGACCAAAGTTTGCTTACGGATGTATTCCTCAGGGGCTTGGTCTGCGCTGCCCCGGCTAATCTCGATATAGTACCCAAAGACTTTATTGAAGCCCACTTTGAGCGTCTTGATGCCGGTACGCTTGCGTTCTTCTCGCTCTAAATTATTGATCCATTCCCGCGCGTGCTGTGAAGAAGAAAGAATGCCATCCAACTCGCTGGAAAACCCCGGCTTGATGATGCCGGTATTGGCTAAGGTCGCAGGCGGGTCATCCGCAATTGCCGCATCGAGCAAAGCTTTTTCCTGATCAAAGGTGTGCAGTTTCATCAAGATTGGCTGCAGCGCAGGCGTTTCACTCGGCAGCAATTCTAAAAGCTGCGGTAGGAGCGCAAAATCTTCACGCAAAGCAACTAAATCCGGCGGGCGGGCTGCCTGGCTGCTGATACGGTTGATCAAGCGTTCCAGGTCATGGAATTTTGCTAAGAGCTCGCTCACTTGCTTGCGGAGCACGCCATTTTGGAAAAAGAATTCCACCATATCCAGCCGGCTGTTAATCGCTTGCAGATTGAGCAAGGGTTTATTCACCCATTGGCGCAGCAAGCGCTTGCCCATCGGTGTGCGCGTCTGATCCAACACGCCCAGCAGGGATCCATCCACCTTATTTTCGCGCAAAGTTTCGGTAAGCTCCAAATTGCGCCGCGTCTCTGCATCCAAGAGCATAAAATCGGAAAGACTGTATGTGTTGAAGCCTGAAAGGGACTTAAGCGCATCTCTGCGCGTTTCTTGCAAGTATTTGAGCAGCGCTCCGGCAGCCTGCACCGTAAGCGCGTGATCGTGTAAGCCAAAGCCGTCTAAGCTGCTTACCCCAAAAGTCGCCTTCATCAGTTCCTCAGCTCTGCCGGGCTCGTAATACCAATTAGGAACAGGAGTCTGCGTGCCCGGTAAGCTGTTGCCCAATACTTGGGCTTCGGAGTACAGCGTCTCGGAAGGGTTGATGCGAATCAGCTCGGAACGCACCTGTGCTTGAAGGTCCTCACCCTCAACCTGCGTGCCAGCAAACTCACCCGTAGTGACATCCAGGTAGGCGATGCCAGCCTTATTCTCCTGAATAAAGACGCTCGCTAAGTAGTTATTCTGAGCAATGGGAAGCAGCCCAGGCTCCACCACCGTGCCAGGTGTAACTACACGGACAACCTCCCGTGAAAAAAGCCCCTTATCCGGCTGGTCACCCACCTGTTCAGCGATGGCAATGTGATACCCATGCTCGATCAACCTGCCGAGGTAATTTTCTGCTGCATGGTAAGGAATGCCCGCCATCGGCACGCGCACACCCTTCGCCACCGGTCGTGAGGTGAGGACAATATCCAACACCTGCGAGGCAATGGCAGCATCCTCATCAAAGGTTTCATAGAAATCACCCAACCTGAAAAAGACAATCGCATCTGGATATTGCTTCTTAATATCCAAATATTGCTGCCGTATCGGGGTGAGGTCTTTAGCCATATTTTCAGGTCACGCTGTTAAGTTTTCGCGAATGTAAGCTGGCACCCGATCCAACGCCTGTGCCAATTTGGAAGCGTCCTTGCCACCAGCCTGAGCGAGTTCTGGCTTGCCGCCTCCGCCCCCGCCCACCACAGCTGCTACGCGTTTGACGAGATCCCCCGCTTTTAGCCCACGCTTAATCAGGTCAGGGGTAACAGCTGCAATAATTAAGGGTTTGCCTTCCAAAGCAGAAGCCAGCACCACCACACCTGAACGATAACGCTGACGGAATTGATCTGCTAAACTACGCAAGGTCTCGGCATTAGCACTTGGGATAATTGCAGCCAGTACAGGCACACCTTCAACGTACTGCACCTTGCTAAGAGCTGTGTTGAAAGCTTCTTGTGCCAAGCGGGAATGCAGCTGAGCATTTTCCTTTTCCAGATGATCTAACTGCGCTTGCAGAGCTTGCAGCTTAGCTAGCACCTCCTGAGGCGCAACCATGAGCACCTGCGCTGCTGTTTGCAGGGTATTCAGGTGTTCCCGGGCAAAATTGTAAGCTTGCCAGCCCGTAACCGCCTCGATACGGCGGATGCCAGCGGCGACACTGCTTTCACTGGTGATTAAAAAGAGCCCAATTTCAGCAGTATTGTGCACATGGGTGCCGCCGCACAACTCATAGGAAACCACGTCGTCCTCTTCTCCAATGCGAATCGTGCGCACCTCGGCGCCATATTTCTCGCCAAAAAGCGCCATTGCGCCTTCACTGACGGCTTGTTCCAACGGTTTCACTTGAATATTTAGGTCATGCTCAGCGAAAATCTCACGATTTACACCCGCTTCTACCTTGGCAAGTTCATCTTGGGTGATAGCCTTGGGGTAGGTGAAATCAAAACGCAGCCGATCCGGTGCTACCAGTGAGCCCGCCTG
>Ga0208826_1000721_pt1 | contig 32323 bp, 29 predicted proteins | sample AD_UKC115_MetaG_FD_184451 | JGI IMG/M metagenome (GOLD analysis project Ga0208826, IMG submission 184451) | Active sludge microbial communities of municipal wastewater-treating anaerobic digesters from Hong Kong - AD_UKC115_MetaG (SPAdes)... | ecosystem: Engineered > Bioreactor > Anaerobic >...
GCGATGATGATCGAGGTGCCCGGGTAGGCCTCGGCTTCCTGGAAGGCCTTGAGAACCTGGGCGTCGTTGGCCCCGAGGGAGACCCGGGCCACGTAGACGTTCCCGTAGCTCATGGCCATCATGGCGAGGTCCTTCTTGCCGGCCGGCTTGCCGGCCGCCGCGAACTTGGCGACGGCGCCGCGCGGGGTGGCCTTGGACATCTGGCCGCCCGTGTTGGAGTAGACCTCGGTGTCGAGAACGAGGACGTTCACGTTCCTGCCGGAAGCCAGGACGTGGTCGAGCCCGCCGTAGCCGATGTCATAGGCCCACCCGTCTCCGCCGACGATCCAGACGGACTTCTTCACGAGGACGTCCGCGAGGCTGAGCAGGTCCTTGGCATCGAGTCCCGGGATGCCCATGAGCTTGGCCTTCAGGGCCGCCACCCGCTCGCGCTGGGCGGCGATCCCGGCTTCGGTTCCCTGGTCGGCCCCAAGGATTGCCTCCACCAGCTCGGTCCCGATCTCGGGAGCCAGCTTCTTCAGGAGCTCCACGGCGTACTCGGACTGCTTGTCCAGGGCCAGGCGCATGCCCATGCCGAACTCGGCGTTATCCTCGAAGAGGGAGTTGGACCAGGCCGGCCCCCTCCCGTCGGCGTTGACGGCCCACGGGGTGGTCGGCAGGTTCCCGCCGTAGATGGAGGAGCAGCCGGTGGCGTTGGCGATGAGGGCCCGATCCCCGTAAAGGGTGCTGATCAGCTTCACGTAGGGGGTTTCACCGCAGCCCGCGCAGGCCCCGGAGAACTCGAACAGGGGCCTCAGCAGCTGGACGTCCTTCACCGTCCCCTTGTTCAGCTTCTCGCGATCCATGTCGGGGATGGAGAGGAAGAACTTCCAGTTCTCGTTCTCGGTCTCGCGGAGCGGGACCTGCGGAACCATGTTGATGGCCTTCTTAGACGCGTCCGTCTTGTTCTTCGCCGGGCAGTTCTGGACGCACAGGCCGCAGCCGGTGCAGTCGGAGACGGAGATCTGGACGGTGTACTTCATGCCGGGGAAGTCCTTCCACTTCGCGTCGGTGGACTTGAAGGTGGCCGGAGCCTTCTCCAGGAGCTTGGGATCGTAGACCTTGGAGCGGATGACGGCATGGGGGCAGACCAGCACGCACTTGCCGCACTGGATGCAGGTCTCGGGGTCCCAGGAGGGGCATTCCAGGGCGATGTTGCGCTTCTCCCACTGGGTCGTGGCGGTCGGGAAGGTGCCGTCCGCGGGCAGGGCGCTCACGGGGAGGCTGTCGCCCTCTCCGGCGATGATCTTCGCGGTGACCTTCTGGACGAACTCGGGGGCCTCGGCGGGAACCGGCGGCCGGATGTCGAACGTGCTGGTGACGGTCCCCGGAACCTTCACCTCGTGCAGGTGGGCGAGGGAGGAGTCCACGGCCTCGAAGTTCTTCTTCACGATCTCGGGGCCGCGCTTGCCGTAGGTCTTCTCGATGCTGTGCTTGATGGCCGCGATGGCCTCGTCCTTGGGGAGGACGCCGCTGATGGCGAAGAAGCAGGTCTGCATGACGGTGTTGATGCGGCCGCCCATGCCGGCCTTCTGCGCCACGTCGACGGCGTCGATGACGTAGAACTTCAGGTTCTTGTCGATGATCTCCTTCTGGATCGTCCTCGGCAGGTGATCCCAGACCTCGTCGGGCCCGTAGGGGCTGTTCAGGAGGAAAGTGCCGCCCTTCTCGGCGGACTTCAGGACGTTGTACTGCTCCAGGAACGCGAACTGGTGGCAGGCCACGAAGTTGGCCCGGTCGATGAGGTAGATCGCGCGGATCGGGTTGGGGCCGAAGCGCAGGTGCGAAACCGTCATGGACCCGGATTTCTTGGAGTCGTAGACGAAATAGCCCTGGGCGTAGTTGGGGGTGTCCTCGCCGATGATCTTGATGGAGTTCTTGTTGGCGCCCACGGTGCCGTCGGAGCCCAGGCCGTAGAACAGGCAGCGGACGGTCTTCGGGTCCTCCGTGGAGAAGGAGGGGTCGTACGGCAGGCTCCGGAAGGTCACGTCGTCGTCGATGCCGATGGTGAAGCCGTTCTTCGGCTCGAGCTTGGCGGCCTCGTCGAAAACGGCCTTGACCATGGCGGCGGTGAAGTCCTTGGAGGAGAGCCCGTAACGGCCGCCGAAGATCTTCACGTCGGGGCGGCCCTTCAGGGCGGCCACCACGTCGAGGTAGAGCGGTTCGCCGATGGCGCCGGATTCCTTGGTCCGGTCGAGGACGGCGATGGTCTTCACGCTCTTCGGGAGGGTTTCCAGGAAGTGCGACACGGAGAACGGCCGGTAGAGGCGGACCTTCAAAAGCCCGACCTTCTCGCCGCGGGCCGTCAGGTAGTCGACGGTTTCGTGGGCGGTCTCGGCCCCGGAGCCCATCATGACCAGGACTCGCTCGGCGTCCGGAGCGCCGACGTAGTCGAACAGGTGGTACTGGCGGCCGACGATGGAGGCGAACTTGTCCATGGCCCGCTGGACGATCTCGGGGGCCTTGTCGTAGTAGGGGTTGCAGGCTTCGCGGGCCTGGAAGAAGACGTCGGGGTTCTGGGCGGTGCCGCGGATCACGGGGCGGTCGGGCGAGAGTCCGCGGGCCCGGTGGGCCTTCACGAGATCCTCGTCGATCATGGCCCGCATGTCGTCCTCGGTGAGCATCTCCACCTTGCTGACCTCGTGGGAGGTGCGGAAGCCGTCGAAGAAGTGGATGAAGGGCACGCGGGCCTCGAGGGTCGAGGCCTGGGCGATGAGGGCCATGTCCATGACTTCCTGCACGGAGTTGGACGCAAGCAGCCCGAAGCCGGAAGCGCGGACGGCCATGACGTCGCTGTGGTCGCCGAAGATGGAGAGGGCGTGGGTGGCAACGGTGCGGGCCGCCACGTGGAAGACGGTGCTCGTCAGCTCTCCGGCGATCTTGTAGAGGTTCGGGATCATCAGGAAGAGCCCCTGCGAGGCCGTGAAGGTGGTGGTGAGGGCCCCGGCGGTCAGGGCTCCGTGAACGGCGCCCGAGGCGCCGCCCTCGGATTGCAGTTCAGAAACGAGCGGAACGGTTCCCCAGATGTTCTTGATTCCCTTTGCGGACCATTCGTCGGCCCACTCGCCCATCGGGGAGGATGGGGTGATCGGGTAGATGGCGATGACCTCGTTGGTCTTGTGCGCCACGTACGCCGCTGCTTCGTTGCCGTCAAGCGTGTGCATTGGCCTTGTTGCCATTGAACCGGACCTCCTTTGGGAGCCGCGCTCCCGTGTTTTTCGAATCGGTTCCCCGAAGGGACCGGGTTGTTTGATGAAATCCTGCGTTTTGTCGACGATATACTCCAAGCCGCTCTATGCTATCACAATTTTTCAAAAATGGTGACAGATGTCAACCCGGATTGAAAAGCCGGCAGCGAAGGGAACCCCGAGCGCAAAAGTGCCCCCCGTCATGCCGGGGGGCAGGGAAAGCGGAGCGTTTCGCCGGTCAGGAGTTGGCGGAGAAAGTTCCGGTCAACCGCGTTTCCTCCAGGACGTGCCCGTCCACGGCCTTCATCAGGTCATAGCGCTCGGACCCGGGCGGCAGGTCCAGGACCGTGTCCAGGGCCATCAGGCGGAAGGTGTAGCGGTGGACGCCCGAAGGAGGGCACGGGCCCCCGTAGCCGATCTTTCCGAAGTCGTTCAGCCCCTGCCTCGTGCCGTCCGGAAGCTGCGGCGTGGGGGGCACGCCCTCCTTCAGCTCCGAGGCCGAGAACGGGATGTTCCAGGCAATCCAGTGAACCCACCCCCGCGCATCGGGGTCCTCCACGAGGAGGGCGAAGCTGCGCGTTCCGGCAGGCGACAGGCTCCAGCGCAGGGGGGGCGATACGTTCCCCTTCTTGTAGCCGCAAACTGCAGGGATCGGTCCTCCCTCGTCGAAGGCAGGGCTGCGGAGGTTCATGTTTCCTCCCATGGCGATCACCTCCCGGTCGATCGCCTTTATTGTCATGCTAAACTAAAGATTTTTCAAGAGTCCTGTAATTTTATCCAGTTCATTGATTCCCCGGATATCCGTTTCAAGGAAGGGGATCTCGGTGACGGGCAGGCCCGCGAACGTTTCGCGGATCTGGCGGAGATAGCCCTGCTGGGCAAGCCGGTGCTTCTCCAGGAAATCCCCCGCGCCTTCGGGGATCACCCGGTTGACCAGGATCCCCCCGATGGGGATCCCGTACTTCGTCAGCAGCCGGACGGCCCGCTCCGTTTCTAGGATCGGCAGCTTCTCGGCGTTCAGGACGAAATAAAAGGCGCACAGGGCCGGGTCGGTCAGGATGCGCCGGGCGGTTTCGAATTTCGCCTTTCTTTTCCCGAGGATATCGGTGATGGGATCCGACTCCAGCTTCTGCCGGACTTCCCGGTCGTACTTGGCCACCATGCTCATGAGCTCGACGGCCCGGGCGCGCTTCTCGAGGAGGTGGTCGAGCCAGGCTCCGAGGATCTCCGGCAGGGTCAGCAGGCGCAGGGTGTGTCCCGTGGGGGCCGTGTCGAAGACGATCGCCTCGTACGGGGAATTCAGCTGTTCCATCAGCTCGATGAACTTGTCAAAGATGGCGGCCTCCTCGGCCCCCGGCGAGCTGTAGGCGATCTCGATCTGGCGCTTGATCTCGTCCACGATGACCGGGCTGACGATGTGGAGCATCTTCTCCTGGATCCCCTTCATGTACTTCTGGGCCTCGGTTTCGGCGTCGATCTCGATGGCCCAGAGATTCGGGGCGATCTGGCCGATCTCCTCTCCGATCGAAAGGTCGAAGGCATCGGCCAGCGAGTGAGCGGGGTCGGTGGAAACGACAAGGGTCTTGATTCCTTCCTCGGACAGCGCCAGGGCCCGGGCGGCGGCACAGGTCGTCTTGCCCGTTCCCCCCTTGCCGCCGAAGAAGCTGAAGGGACGGTATGCGGGTCGCGTCATGGGGACCTCCTTAACCGAAATCGTACTGGCCGGCCTTTTCGGCCACGATGGTCTTGCGGTTCTGCATGCGCCTTTCCCAGGGCACGAGCTCCTCGGCGACGTAGGGCAGAAGCTCCAGGGTGTAGTAGGAGATCGGGTTGGGAATCCCGAGAAAGTCCCCGAACAGCAGCAGCATGAGGTTGTCGTTGATGTCGAAGGCTTCCTTGCGGATCGCCTGGGTGCCGATCTCGACGAAGGATCCGAACAGCATCCCGGACACCCATTCCTTGAGGCTCTCCAGCACGGACTGTTCCTTTTCGGCTTCGTTTCCCTTTTCGGGCAACTCCATGGTGATCCTTCCTTCCGGAAATTCTTCCCACCGAGGGAATTCTACTCCAAACTGCACTCCTGGAGTTGAACGGCGGGCGCGTGACCTCCATAATAGGAGGACATCCGAAACCGGAAAGAGGGATTGCGCTTGAAGGGAAGACGAAGTTCAGCGGCGGCCCGCCTGGGCTGCATGCGCCAGTTCCTGCTGCTGGCGATCCTGTGGGGGGTTTTTGTCGCCTTCAACGTCCTCACCCGGAGGTTCGCGCCGGGCCTGGAGCTGCGCATCGGCCAGATCAGCGTGACGGCATTCGCTGTTTCGGCTGCCGAGCTTTTTGCCGCCTGGTGGATCAGCCTCCGGGTCACGAACGCCGTCATGAACCGACTGATCGCCCGGGCGGTGGCACGGGAAGAGGAGCTGGAGAGGCTCGAGGCCGGGAAGGCGGGGGCAGGGGCAGCCGCGGAAAATCCCGCAACGGAAGAATAAGAGAAAAAAAGGAGCGCCCGGCACCGGTGCCGGGCGCTCCTTTTTCGTTTTCCCTCAGCTTTTTTCCTCGGCTAAAACCGGCCTCCAGAGGAACCTCCAGGCCCCGGCGGCCCCCGCCAGCATGACGGCCGCGAACCCCCCGAACGCCAGCGAGTCTCCCAGGACCGGGGAAAGAAGCCCGAAGACGAAGGGGGTCACGGCCCAGCCGGAGTCCATGGCGAACCACACCATGGCGGTCGCTTTCGGGCGCAGGCGCTCGGGGGTCATGTCCCCCACCATGGCCAGGTGGGCGGGAAAGCCCATGCCGACTCCCAGGCCGAACATCGCCCCGCAAAGCGCGGCTCCGGCGTTGCTACGCATCAGGCTCAGGATCGCCATGGCCAGGGCCATGAGGCCGAAACTCGGGGCGGCGATGCGGGGCCGGGGGATCCGGTCCACGAAGTGCAGGGTGGCGATGCGGACCGCCAGGGCGGCAGCGGCGCTGGACACCAGGAAAGCCGAAGGAACGAGCCCCCGGGGAACCAGGAGTGCGCCGACGCAGAGCACCATGGAGTCGGTCAGGGAGAGCAGGAACATGGAGGCCAGCAGGGCACGGACCGGGGCCAGGGAGAAGAGGTCCCGGTAGGATCCCCAGGCTTCTTTGCGGGAGGCTCCTTTTGCGAGCGAGACCTTCCCGAAGGCGATTCCCAGGGCGGCGCAGAACAGCGCCATGAGGGGAGAAAGGGAAAGGTAGGCGGCGACGTGTCCGTGCCGGATCAGCCAGTCCGCCGCGGGGATGATGGACACGTGGGGAACCATGGATCCCGCGGTCATCAGGGCGAAGGCGAAGCCGCGCTTTTCCGGCGGGACGAACAGGTTCTGGTAGGCGGTGAAGGCCACGATGAAGGCGCTGTAGCCGAGGCCCATGAGGATCCGGCAGGCGAAAACCAGGGAAAGGTTCGATCCGGCAAAGGCGATTCCCACGCTGCCGGCGAAGGCAACGAGAGCGGCGCCCACCAGCGTCGGGCGCAGCCCGAACCCTTCCACGAGCCAGCCCCCGGCCGGCCGGAAAACCGTGGTCGCCACGTAGAAGAGACTGACCGCCACCCCGGCGGCCTGGGGGGAAACCCCGCGGGAGCCCAGAAGGTTCGCCAGGAAATAGTAGACGTTCGAGTAGGCGAAGATGCCGAAGGCCGCGGCGATGAGAAGGGAGAGCCTCCGGCCGAATTCGCTCACGGCAGGGCCTCGATGCCCACGGCGATGCGGTCCGCGTCGCGGAGGAGAAAGCCGCCTTCCGCGGGCAGGGTTTCGATGGGATAGCCGGACTGGAGGGTCCGGTTTTTCAGGCTTTCCACGTCCTCCCGGGCGGGCAGGATCAGGGAGAAGCGCCGCAGGCCCGCGGCCTGCGGCGGGGGCGGGGGTGCGTTCCGGCTGTCCCAGATGTTCGTCCCGACGTGGTGGTGGTAGTCGCCCGCCGCGAAAAAGAGAGCCCCGGGGTAATTCTTCTGGGTCACGGACAGCCCCAGATGGCCGTTGTAAAAGGCTTTTGCCTTGTCGAGGTTGGAAACCCGAAGGTGCACGTGTCCCACGCAGGTCCCCCCCGGCATGCCCTCCCAGGCGCCTTCTGCCTCGGCCAAAAGCCGGCGGCTCTCAAGCGGCTTCGTGACCATGACGAGCTGTCCCCTCGAAAAGGTCCATGTTTCCCGGGGGCGGTCGATGTAGAACTCCGCGCCGATCCCGTCGGGCGCCTCCAGGTAGAGGGCCTCGCTGACCCCGTGATCGCTCAGCCCGCCGATGGGGATGCCCGCTTCCGACAAGGCCCGCAAAAGCCGTCCCAGGTCTTTTCTCGAGGGCAGCCGGAAGGCCGCGTGATAAAGCCCCGTGCGGCGCGGATCCTGGGGAAACCGGGAATCCTCCCTCAGGGTGAGAAGCCATTCGGTTCCCTCCAGGGGATAGAGACGGGCGGCTTTCTCCCCTTCCTCGCGCTCGGCACGGAATCCGAGGAGATCTTTCCAGAACGACAGGGATTCCTCCAGGTTCGTGACGCCGAGCACCACGTGTCCGATTCGGGTTTTCTCGGGAATACGGAAAGCAGCCATCGGATAGGACCTCCATTTCGGGTTTTCTCCTGCCAGTTTACAACGAAATTCCCCCGGCCGGACCTTCCTCCGGAAATCCTTCCCGCGCTTTCCGGAGGAACGGGCGGCGTGCCGCTTGCAGGTTTCCGCAGGAGTGGGTCTGCTTCGGGAGAAGGAAAATAGAATGAATAACGAAAAACCACGCGAAGCGGGAATTCCCGAAAACTTCCGCGAAAGGATACAATCAGGAAGAGTCCCGGCTGGTTGGGACCCGGGAGGGGGGATGGACTTGCTGCTCGAAAGGGAACGGAAGCTGGTGGCGGAATACGGGCGGATGCTGCTGATGGAGGGCCTGACGAGGGGCACGTCAGGAAACCTCAGTGCCATCGACCGTTCACGGCAACTGGTGGCGGTCAAGCCCAGCGCGGTTGAATACCTTGAAATCGTCCCGGAGGACGTCGCGGTCGTCGACCTGGAAGGACGCCAGGTCGAAGGCCCCTGGAAACCGTCCAGCGAAACGCCGATGCACCTGGCCCTCTACCGGGAAAGGCCGGACATCGGAGCGGTCATCCACACCCATTCCCCTTTCGCCACCACCTTTGCCTGCCTCGAGAGAGAAATCCCGCCGGTCCATTACCTCTTTGCCGCCGCAGGGACGCACGTTCCCTGCGCGCCCTACGCTCCCTTCGGGACGGAAGCCCTGGCCGAGAGTGCCGCCCGAGGGATCGGGTGCGGGAAGGCCGTCCTGCTCGCGCACCATGGACTGGTCGCCGTCGGAGCCGACCTGGCGGAAGCCTTCTCCGTGGTCCAGGCGGTCGAATTCGTCGCCGAAATCGCCTGGAGGGTTTCCTGCGTCGGCGTGCCGCAGGGGCTGACGCCTGAGCAGGTCGAGGACGCCCTGCGGCGAATGTCCCATTACGGGCGTTCCGCCCCGGCGGGGGAGGATGGATCCTGATGGAACAGGGGCCGGGCAACGCCGAGATCGCTTCCCTTCTCGAACGCATCGCGGATCTCCTGGAGATCCGGGGAGAGAACGTGTTCAAGGTGAACGCCTATCGGCGGGCGGCCGAGAACATCCGCGAAGCCGGGCGGCCCCTGGCCGAAATCCGGGCGGAGGGGACCCTGCGCCAGGTTCCTGGAGTCGGGGAGGCCATCGCGGAAAAAATCGAGGAACTGCTGGACACCGGCCGGCTCGGGTTTTACGAGCGCCTCCGGGAGGAAGTCCCGGAGAGCCTCCTGGAGCTTTTGGAGGTCCCGGACATGGGGCCGAAGAGGGCGGGGCTGGTGTGGAGAAGCCTGGGCGTGACGGACCTCGCCGGCCTTTCCGCCGCGGCCGCCGCAGGGCGCCTGAAGGATCTGCCGGGCCTGGGGGCAAAATCGGAGGCGAAAATCCGCAAAGGCCTGGAGGACCTGGCTTCCAGGAAGATCGCCGTGCGGACCCCCCTGGGTGAAGCCTGGGAACTGGCCCGGGCCGTGCGAGGCGAGCTTTTGCGGGTGCCCGGCGTGGAGCGCCTCGAAGCCGGCGGTTCCCTCCGCAGGATGAAGGAAACGGTGGGAGACCTGGATTTCCTGACGGCGGCACGGGATGCCGGGCCGGTCATGGATGCTTTGGCCTCAAGCCCGCTGGTGGAAGAAGTTCTCCTTCGGGGACCGACCAAGATGAGCGTCCGGTTCCGCGGGGGCATGCAGGGGGACCTGCGGGTGGTGGAGCGGTCCCGATGGGGGACCGCCTGGCAGTATTTCACCGGCAGCCAGGCCCATAACGTCCTGCTTCGGGAGCTGGCCCTGAAAAAGGGATACAGCCTGAGCGAGTATGCCCTGAAGCGGACGGACGGCACCGAATTGCTCTGCGCCGAGGAGGCAGAGGTCTACGAGGCCCTCGGGATGCCCTGGATCCCGCCGGAGCTTCGGGAAGGCCGGGGAGAGATCGAGGCGGCCCTGAGAGGAGATCTGCCGAGCCTGCTCGAGGAATCCGACATCAAGGGGGACCTGCAGAGCCATACGACGGCGAGCGACGGAAGGGCGTCTTTGGAGGAGATGGTTTCCGCCGCCCGGAAACGGGGGCTCCGGTATCTCCTCGTGACCGATCATTCCCAGGGGTTGGCCGTCGCGGGCGGGCTCACCCCCGAAGCCCTGCTTCGGCAATGCGGGGAAATCCGCTCCCTGCAGCGGTCCTTCTCCGGTGAATTCCAGCTTTTCTGCGGAACCGAGGTGGAGGTCCGTTCGGACGGGAGCCTCGATTTTCCCGGAGAGCTGCTGGAGAAGCTGGATCTTGTCGTCGCCGCGGTCCATTCCGCCCTCTCGGGCGACCGGGAAAGGGTCACGGGCCGCTTCCTCTCGGCCGTCCGCCACCCCTTCGTCCACGTCCTGGCGCATCCAACGGGCCGTCTTTTGACCGGGAAGGGCCGGTCCGGGGCCGATGCCGACTGGGACCGCATCTTTTCGGAAGCGGCCGCGTCGGGAACGGCTCTTGAAATCAACGCTTCCCCCATGCGGCTCGATCTTCCCGACTCGCTCGCCCGGAGGGCCCTGGAATTGGGGTGCCTTTTTGCGGTCAGCACGGACGCCCACGCTCCCGAGCAGTTCGATTTTCTCCGGTTCGGGGTTGCCGTGGCCCGGCGGGCCTGGATTCCCCCCGAGCGGGTGATCAACACCTGGGAAACCGGCCGCCTGCTCGAGTGGGCCCGAAACAAGCCCGCGAGGATCACCTCCCTTGGCCGTTGACCGCTTCCGGGCCTTCCCCCGGGGAAAAGCCCTCCGCGGGACCTTCAGGCGCCGCCTGAACCGGTTCGTGGTGGAAGCCGAGCTGGAAGGGAAAACGGTCCTGGCCCACCTGCCCAACCCGGGGCGCCTCTGGGAAATCCTTTTTCCGGGGACGGAACTGGCCCTTCTTCCGACTCCCCATAGCCAGAAGCTGGCTTACAAGGCCGCCGCAGCCCGCCGAAACGGGCGCTGGGTCTGTCTTGACACGATCCGGACCAACGCCCTGGCGCGCCATCTCCTGGAAAACGGTGCCGTTCAGGCCCTCAGGGACTGGCAAATCCTCGGAAGCGAAGTCCAAAGCGGGACCAGCCGATTCGACTTTCTCCTGGGGTGCGGTCCGAAACGCCTGTTCCTGGAAGTGAAGTCCTGCACGCTCTTTCAGGGGCCGATGGCGATGTTCCCCGACGCCGTGACGGAGCGGGGGCGGCGTCATCTTCTCGAGCTGGCGGCACTGGGCGGGGGCCCGTCCCGAGGGGCGGTCCTCGTGATCTCCCAGGGGCCTGAAGCCCGGTACTTCCTGCCCGATTACCACACCGACCCGGCGTTCGCCAGGGCATTTCTCGAGACGAGGGGGAAGGTCGAAGTTCTTGCCGTTTCGGCCGGATGGAACGAGGATCTGTTCCTGGAGGAAGCCGTGCGCCCCCTGGAAATCCCCTGGGAGATCCTGGAAGAGACGGATTTTGATTCCGGGGCCTGGCTTCTGATCCTCGAGGGAGAGGGAAGTCCGCACCACCTCCCGTTTTCGGTCGCGGCCGGATTTGAGAAATCGGGCCTCGACCGCAAAATGAAGGCCCTTGCCCGCGAATGGGGGGCTTCGGCGGTGAAGGTCCTGCCCATCCGCGGATTCCGGGGAAAGGCTGGCCTTCTGGAGGAATCCCTGGCTTCTTCGGCCGACGGTTTCGAACGAAACGGGGATTTCGGGGGAAGAACCCTGCTCCGGTACAGCCGGCACCCGCTTTCCATCCCGGCGTTTGTCGAAACCCTCCTGGAATTCCGCCTGGTCCTTCAGCCCCTGGGCAGATGATTTAAAATATCTCTGGAAGAAAACCGGAACACTTTGAACGAAAAGGCACGAATGGTCCGAAGGTTGAACAATACATCCTCCCAGGGGGCTAACGCCATGAAACGTTCCAGAATCCTTCTCGGCCTGAACGCTTCTGTCTTCGTCATGATGCTGGGGGTCGGGCTCATCGTGGCCATCCTGCCGGGAAAGATCCTGGCCCTCACGGGAAGCCCTTCCATGGTGGGGATGCTGGCCTCCACCTTTGCCGTGTCGTACATCCTCCTGCAGGTTCCCGTGGGGAACCTTGCGGACCGCTGGGGTTTCCGGCCGTTCCTCCTGTGGGGATACATCCTCTGCGCCCTGGTGGGCCTGGGGTACGCCTTTGCCCCGTCCGCCCTGCTGATCTTTGCAGGGAGAGTCTTCCAGGGAGCCGGGGAGGCTCCTGTCTGGGCCCTGGGACCCGCGGTCCTTTCGATCGCCTACCCGGAGAAGAAGGGGACGGTTATCGGGTTCTACAACGCCGCGAGCCACCTGGGGCTTACCTTCGGCCCCCTTCTGGGAGTGCTCCTGGCCGGGCGATGGACGGACCAGGCGCCCTTCCTCTTCTATGCCGCCACGTGCGCGGCCGGGGCTGGCATCATCGGGTTAACGCTGGGAAACGTCCGGCCCGCTTTCGACCAGCCCCGGCAAAACCTGAACCTGGCAGCTCTCAGGATCCTGACCCGGGAAACGGGGGTCCTGAAAGCCTTTTTCGGCATCGCCCTGCACGGGGTTGCGTACGGGATCGTTCTCACGGTGATCCCGGCCTACGTGATCGGGGCACGGCACTTCTCCCAGGCATCCGTGAACGTGTATTTTTCCCTTTTCTACATCACGGTCTGCGCCTCGCAGTTTCTAACCGGGTCCCTTTCGGACCGGAGGGGGCGCCGTCCGCTGATGGCCGCCGGGCTGATCCTGACCGCCGCCGGGATTGCTTCGATCCCGGCGCTGCCGAGTCCCTGGATTTTCGGGGCTTTCGCGACGCTCAGCTTTGGACTTGGAACCTTCTACCTGTCCTCCATGGCCTTTCTGAATGAAACGGTTCCGGATACGCTGAAAGGGACGATTTCGGGGGCCTATTTTCTCTTCTGGGGTATCGGAAACTTCGCGGGTCCGCCCCTGGTGGGGCTTGTGGCCCAGGTGGCGGGACAGGCGGCGGGCTTCGAGACGTTCGCCGCGCTCCTGGCCCTGCAGGCTGCGCTGGTCATGAAAAAAACAACGCTGGGCCTCGGCCCGTTTTCCAAAAAGAAGGAGGCATGAAAATGGAAAGAACGATCGCAAGACTGTTCGAACCGGTTGAGGCGGGGGGGATCGCCTTCCGGAACCGTTTCTTGAGGTCCGCCACCTGGCTGGCCGGCTGCACGGAGGTTTCCGGGGAGGTGACGGAGCCCCTGCTTTCCCGCTACGCCGAACTGGCCGCCGGAGGGGTCGGAGGCATCATTTCCGGTTATGCCAACGTCTCTCCCGATGGGCGGGCCCAGGTCCGCCAGATGAACGTGGATACCGACGATCGGATCGCGGACGTAAGGGCGCTGGCGGACACCGTCCATCCGCTAGGGGCTCGGCTCATCGTTCAGATCGCCTACGGGGGAGCCGTCAGCAACCCGGCCGCCGTGCGCCAGGGGAGCATCAAGGGGCCCTCTGCCATGGAAAAGGACCCTGTGTTCGGGAATCGTGTTGAAGCCTTGACGGAAGAAGACATCGCCCGGATCATCCGGGATTTCGGCGCGGCCGCCCGGCGCGTGAAGGAAGGCGGGGCCGACGGAGTCCAGCTGCATGGGGCCCACGGGTACCTGCTGATGCAGTTCCTGTCGACCGTGTTCAACCAGAGGACGGACAGGTGGGGAGGAGATTTCGACTCCCGCTCCGCGATCCTGCTGGCCGTGCAGGAAGAGGTCCGCTCGTGCGTGGGGCCGGATTTCCCGGTCTGGTGGAAGCTTAGCGTCTCGGAGGAGCGGGACGGGGGATACACGGCCGAGGAAGGCGCCCGGCTCGCGGAAAGGCTGGTCGAGCGGGGGGCGAACGGGATCGAGGTTTCAGGAGGGGCGCGGTACGTGGGGGTCGAGAGAATGAATTCCCGCCTCGGGACCCGGGCAGGCGTCGACGAGGGATACTTCGCGGCCCATGCCGCCCTGGTCAAGTCCCGGGTGAAAAACCGGGCCGCTGTGGCGCTCGTGGGCGGCCTGAAGAGCCCCCACACGATCGCCCGGTTCCTTGAGGAGGGCGTGGCCGATCTCTTCTCGCTCTGCCGCCCGCTGATCGCCGAAAGCGATCTCCTGAACCGCTGGGCGGAGGGGGACCTGCGGCCTGCGGAGTGCATCTCCTGCAACGCCTGTTTCAAGACGGTGCAGGAGGGGATGATCCATTGCCCCGTGATGAAGCAGCTCCACGAGGGCGCCTGGGAACCCCTGCCGGAATGCTAGAATGGACGGCGTGAAACCCGCGGCGGAAGAAAGCCGGCCGGAGAGGAGAGAAGGCCCTTGCTCAAGCATTTTTTCATCCCCCTGATCAGCACGGCGTTTCTTTTCGCCATTGCCTACGTTCGTCTTGTCATCCCCGTGGCGAAGTCGGCCCGGGAGGCGTTCGGGCTGGAAGGGGAGAACCCCTCCTCCTCGCTTTTCGGAAAGGTTGTCCAGTTCCTGTTCGTCGCTGCGGAGACCTACATCCAGGGAGGATGGGCCGCCTACTGCGCGACCGTTACCATCCTGGCGATGCACAACTATTCGGCGGGACACCGGTGGTTTTTCTACCTCTTTGCCTTCGTCCTCTGCGAGTGGGTCCTGGGCCACATCGCCCGGAAGGAACCCGCGGAACGGTTTCTGCTGAGCCTCCGGTCCGTGCTGCCGATGGGGGCCTTCGTGGTGTTCATCATGCGGGTGCCGTTCATGCTCTCCCTGTACGGCTGGCTGGCGCACTGGGTTTCGAAAGGGGCCCTCTAGGAAGAAGGGCTGGAAAAAACCTCGTTTTCCGGGGCCGGCCCGCGTTCCCGCGGGCCGGCTTTTCTTTTCCCGAAACCGAGGAGGAGGACCGAAACGATGATGAGAAAGCCTCCCTTCACGACCTCGGGGGAGGGGATCTCGCGGAAGAGCAGCCAGGCCCACCCCGACGCGAAGGCGATCTCGCTCATGGAAACGATGGAGGCCACGTTCCCCGGGATGAAGCGGAGAGAGGCCATGAGCAGCCCGTAGACGCCGAGCGTACAGACGAGGGCCAGGACAACCAGGGAAATCCACCCCCGCACGCTGGTGTGCAGCAGTGTCCCGGCTTCTCCCGTAACGAGGGCGGCCGCCGATACGACCAGAAGTCCCCAGAAGAACGCCTGGATGTAGGCTTTGAACGGGTCCCTTCGCCCGACCCCGTATCGGCCGCTCAGGATGTAGCAGGCGTATCCCATCCCGCCCGCGACGGCGCAGAGCGTCCCGAAAATGTCCGGCCGGTTTCCCCCGACCCCGCCCACCGCGATCCAGGTCCCCGCCAGGGCCAGCAGCAGGCACCCCGCCTGGAGGGGCGTAACCGGCTCTTTCCAGAAAAGGCGGGCAGCGATCATCACCCAGAACGGGGCCAGGTAGAACAGCATCATCGCCAGGCCGACGGGGATGCGCACGAAGGCCGCGTTGGTGGCCACGTAGGTCACCCCGATGCCGACGGCCCCGTTCAGGATATGTCCGGGAAGTTCCCGCCGGTCCACGGTCAGGGCTTCCGGGCGCCTGGAGGCCGCGAAGGCCAGGATGAGGACCGTGGAAATCAGGAGGCGGGCGGCGTTGATCGAAAGGGGCGTCAGCCCGGCCTGGAAGGCGAAGCGCTCCACGGGGCCGGTCGCTCCGCCGAAAAGTCCCACCAGGATGACGAGGAAAACTCCCAGGAGGTGTTCTTTCATCGGGGCAAGTCGGCGTTATCGCCTTCCAGCGGTTCCAGGTCCTTCCGGCAGAGGTCTTCCGTCGCCTGCAGGATGTGCCGGTCCATCAGCAGGACGGCCTGTTCCGCGTCGCGGGCCCGCAGGGCGGCCAGGATTGCCCGGTGCTCCTCGAGGCTCGGGTTGGTGTCGAAATCGAAGAAGCTTTCGAAAAAGACCATGTAGACGAAGGTCCGAGCCAGGTAGTTTTCGATGGTGTCTGCCAGGGCGAGGTTCCCGCTGGCTTCGGCGATGATCCGGTGGAAGGCGTTGTTGATCTCGATGTAGGCCTCCAGGTCCCGCTCGGCGAAAACGCCCACCTCTTCCTCGATCTTCTCCTCCAGGCGGGCCAGCTGGACGGCCGTGATCCGCTCCGCCGCCCTCCGGACCGCCAGGCATTCCAGGACGTTGCGGACCTCGTAGGTGTCCAGCATCTCCTGCCGCGTCGGTGTCACGACGCGGGCCCCCACGTTGGGCATCAGCGTCACCAGTCCTTCGCTGGCCAGGCGCCTCAGGGCCTCCCGGACGGGCGTCCGGCTGACGTTCAGCTGCTCCGCCAGGAGGACCTCGGGAAGGCGCTGCCCGGGCTTCAGCTGTTTGGAGAAGATCAGGTGAAGAAGCTGGCGGTAGACCGTTTCGGCGGATGTCGAATAGATTTCGGGACCCTTCACGGAAGTTCCCCCTCCTTCGGGTTTTGCAACATTCCCCATCATACCGTAACGGAAAAAGCTCCGCCGGTTTTAGAGGAGAGAGTCCCCCAGGTTCCCGTCCCTGTCCCAGGTCAGGAGCCCCCCCGCGAAGGTCCCCGTGACGGTGACCTGGTGGAGATCTTCGGCGGGGATGGAGAACGGATCGCGGTCCAGGATGCAGAAATCGGCCGCCATGCCTGGAGCGATCCGGCCGATCCGCTCTCCAAGGCCGAGGACCCGCCAGGGGTTCACGGTGAAAAGCCGAAGGGCCGAATCGAGGCTCAGGCGCTCTTCTTCTTTCCAGGCCTGTCCGGAGCCGTCCAGTTTCCGGCGGTTGACGGCCGCGTCGACGGAAATCCACAGGTTCGCGGTGTCCACCGGCCCGTCGCTGGACCCCGAAAGCAAAAGCCCCAGGCTTTCCAGCGTCTTCCAGGCGTAGGCGCTGCGGCTCCGTTCAAGGCCGAGCCGGAGCGGGGCCATGTCCATGTCGCTGACCGCCTGGATGGGCTGGATGTCGCACGCCGGGCGGATCCGGGCAAGGCGCTCGAACTGGTCGGGCCGCGTGGAAAGCACGTGATTGAGCCGGAAGGGAAATTCCAGGGGACTCTGTTTCCCGGCAAAGGCCTCGAAAGCGTCCAGGGCCTGGTCGATGGCCTCGTCGCCGATGGCATGAACCTGAACCTGGATCCCGCGGCAGAAGGCCTCTTCGAGGAAGGCCGCCAGCTCGCCATCCTCCAGGTTCAGGTGTCCCCGGTGGCCCGGCAGGTCGGAATAGTCTTCGGTCAAAGCGGCGCTCCGGCCGCCGAGGGAGCCGTCCAGGAAGAGCTTGAACCCGCCGAAGCGGATCCAGTCGTCTCCATAGCCGCTCCGGAACCGGTAGTTCGGGAGGGTGTCGTGGTAGGAAACGATGCGGAGCGGAAGGATCCCGCGTTCGAAAAGTTCCTGGTAGAGGGACAGGTCCTCCTCCAGCCCGTAGCTGGCCGCGCTGCAGGTGTGAACGCAGGTGGTTCCCCAGGAGGCCAGTTTCCTGCAGGCTTGAAGGAGCGTTTCGGCGGAGAGGGCCTTCCCCTGGGATTCGCGGATCATGACGTCCGTCAGGGGCTGGACCTCGCTTTCCAGGAAGACCCCTGATTCCCGGAACATCCGGGCCCGCTCCATGGCGCGGCTTCCCGCCACGTGCACGTGCGCGCAGATCCGCCGGAGCAGGACGGGGTTTGGAAGCCCCAGGGCGTCCACGTCCGCCCGGGAGGGTTTCAGGGCCCCGGGCCACCGGGTCTCATCGAACCCCACCGCGTAGATCCAGTCTGAAGACTTCACGGAAGACGCCCGCTCCCGGATCCGGCCGAAGGCTTCCTCCAGGGAGCAGCTGCCCTCCAGGTTGACCTCCCAGGCCTGCCGGGCAAGCCCCGCCAGGTGAATGTGGGCATCGGTGAACCCGGGGACGACCCCCTCCCCCGCCAGCGCGATGCGGAAGGCGTCCTTCGACAGCGGGTGGGACCGGACCTTCTCGTCGGAGCCGACCGCGGCGAAACGGTTGCCAACGGCCAAAAGGCTTTCTGCAAAAGGCTGCGATTCATTTCCCGTCCAGATCCGGGCCCCGGTGACAAGAATGGGTTTCATGGGCTTCCCTCCGATCAGAATACACGGTATACTATGAATCCAATTTATGCTAGACTACCCGTGACCGGTCCTTTTGTCAATCAAACCAGTGAAAGCGGGAGGTGGATTTCCTTGGCGCGGTACGAGGAACTGAGGGGAAAAAGGGTCCTTGTGACGGGAGCTGCCAGCGGCATCGGGCTGGCGACGGCCATGCGCTTTGCGTCCGAGGGTTCTCGGGTGGCGGTACTCGACGTGAACCGGCAGGCCCTGGAAAAGGTCCTGGCGGAGAACCGGGCCTTCGAAGGCGGCCTGTGCGCCGACGTCAGCGACCCGGAAGCGGTGTCGAAGGCGTTTGCAGAGCTGGACGCCCTCATGGGCGGGATCGACGTCCTGGTGGCGAACGCGGGTATCAGCGTGAGGTCCGATTTCGTGGACATCACGCCCGAGCAGTGGGACCGGGTGATGGGCGTCAACCTCCGCGGGGTTTTCCTCTGTTCGAAGGAAGCCGCGCGCCGGATGCTGGCGCAGAAAAGCGGGGTCATCCTCATGACCGCTTCCTCCAACGGTACGGAGGGGCACCGCTGGTACGCGGACTACAACGCCTCCAAGGCGGGGGTGATCCTGCTGGCCAAGACGATGGCCCTCGAGCTGGCGCCGGCCGTGCGGGTCAACGCCGTCTGCCCGGGCTACGTGCTCACCCCGATGCAGAAGGCCGAGTACACGCCCGAGATGCTGGCGAAGGTCAACGAGGGCATTCCCATGAAGCGGCACGCGGAGCCGGAAGAGATCGCAGCTCTTTACGCTTTCCTGGCTTCCGACGAGGCGGCGTACATCACGGGGGCCGATATCCGGATCGACGGGGGAGAAACCGCGGGCCTCTATTCGTAGGAGGTCCCGCACGAAACAAAGAGGAGGGAGAAAGACGGATGGGAAGCAGCTGTGAAGGGTTCAGCCTGGAAGGCAGGACGGCAATCGTCACCGGCGGGGCCAGCGGGATCGGCCTGGGATGCGCCCGGTTCCTGGCGGAGATGGGAGCATCGGTGGCCCTTTTCGACGTGGATGAGGCGAAAGGGGCTGCCGCGGCTGCCGATCTGGGGCCGAGAAGCCGCTTTGTCAAGGTGGACGTCCGGTCGGAAGAGAGCTGCCGGAAGGGCGTGGCCGAGGTGAAAGAGGCCTTCGGGCGAATCGACGCCCTGGTGAACTGCGCGGGGGTCATCCGGCGGAAGACGGTGGTGGACCTCACGGAAGACGAGTGGGATCTCGTCCTGGACGTGGGACTGAAGGGCATCTTCCTGGTTTCCAAGTACGTTGTCCCGGTCATGGCGGAACAGGGAGGCGGAAGCATCGTCAACATCGGTTCCGGGTGGGGCGTGAAAGGCGGCCCGAAAGCGGTGGCGTACTGCGCCGCAAAGGGAGGGACCGTCAACATGACGAGAGCCATGGCCATCGACCATGGGCCCCAGAACATCCGGGTCAACTGCGTCTGCCCGGGCGACGTGGACACGCCGCTGCTGCGCGACGAGGGACGCCAGCTGGGGATGGACCTTGAACAGTGGCTGGCCGAGAGCGCCGACCGGCCGATTCACCGGGTCGGACAGCCGATCGACATCGCGAAGGCGGTTTACTTCCTGGTGAGCGATCTTTCGCCGTGGGTCAGCGGGGCTGTCCTAGTGGTCGACGGCGGCGGAACCGCCTGATGTTTTCGGAGTAAGGAGGAGAAAAAGGACATGTCGGAAAAGTTCGTGCACCCCTACATTCCCAATTCCGTTCCCGAAGTCCAGGCCCAGATGCTGAAAAGCATCGGTGCGGAGGACATCGAGGACTTCTTCAAATGCATCCCGAAAGAACTGCGCGTGAAGGGCCTGCTCGATTTGCCCAGACCCTTCCTTTCCGAGGCGGGCCTGAAACGGCACGTGGAAGGGATCCTCTCGAAGAACCGGACCAGCGGGGAGATGCTGTGCTTCCTCGGGGGAGGCTGCTGGAATCACTACGTCCCGGCGGTCTGCGACGAGATCAACGGCCGGAGCGAGTTCCTGACGGCCTACGCGGGGGAGCCTTACGAGGACCATGGACGCTTCCAGGCCCTTTTTGAATACGAGAGCCTCATGGCGGAGCTTTTGGACGTGGACGTCGTCAACGTCCCGACCTACGACGGCTCCCAGGCGGCCGGGACGGCCCTGCGGATGGCCGGCCGCATCACGAAGCGCGACGAGGTCCTCGTCGCCGACACCACCTCCCCGGACCGCCTGTCGGCCATCCGGGGGTACCTCTACCCGGACATGGAGGTCGCCCTCGTGAGACACGAGGCGGGCACAGGCCTGATGGACCCGGAAGACCTGGCGGCGAAGCTCTCGGAGAAGACGGCGGCGGTCTATTTTGAGAACCCCTCCTATCTCGGGTTCATCGAGACCCGGGGCCGGGAGATCGCCGAGGCCGCCCACTCGAAGGGGGCTCTCTGCGTCGTTTATGCAGACCCCTCCTCCCTGGGCGTGCTGACTCCGCCCAGCAACTACGGGGCTGATCTCACCTGCGGGGACATCCAGCCGCTGGGAATCCACATGTTCATGGGCGGCGGACGCGGGGGGTTCATCGGGGCCCCCGACGACGTGAAGTTCATCGAGGAATACCCGAGCCGGCTGTTCGGCATCGCCCCGACCACCCACAGGGAATGGGGCTTCGGGGATGTGGCCTGGGAACGGACCTCCTTCGCCAAGCGCGAGAACGCCAAAGAGTTCGTCGGGACCGCGGCGGCTCTCTGGGGCATCACCGCGGCCGTGTACCTGGCCCTCATGGGGCCCAGGGGGATGAAGGAACTGGGCGAGGCCTGCATGGGCCGGACCGCTTACGGGATCAGGAAGCTGGGGGAGATCCCGGGCATTCGGGTTCCCGCCATAGGCCGGTCGTTCTTCAAGGAAGTTCCCGTGAACTTTGACGGAACGGGGAAGACCGTGAAAGAAATCAACCAGGCCCTCCTGGAGAAGGGCATCTTCGGCGGTCACGACCTCTCTGAGTCCTTCCCGGAGCTGGGGCAGACGGCCCTTTACGCCTTCACCGAAATCGTCACCCAGGACGACATCGACGCCCTCGCCGAGGCCCTGGCCGAAGTGACCGGGCACTAGGGCGGAAGAGAAAGGAAGGAGCGAACATGGGAATGGACATGAAGAAAAAAATCCGTGATTTCCACCAGGCGCGATGGGATGAGCCGGTGATTTTCGAGCTTTCGGCCCCCGGCGAAAGGGGCATCCTTGTCCCCGAGGGCGGTCCCCTGGTCGAAGCCGCCGGCAAAGAAGCCCTGGAAGCCCTTCCCGACGGCATGCGCCGGGCCGTCCCGCCTGCGCTCCCCGAGATGGGACAGATGAGGGTGCTGAAGCATTTCCTGCGCCTCAGCCAGGAGAACCTCGGTGCGGACTTCAACATCGATATCGGCCAGGGCACCTGCACGATGAAGTACAGCCCGAAGGTGAACGACCGCCTGGCGGGATCGCCGAAGGTGGCGGACCTCCACCCGCTCCAGGACGAAAGCACCTTGCAGGGAGCCCTGGAAATCATGTACAGGACCGAGCAGCTGCTCAAGTCGATCTCCGGCCTCGACCGCTTCTGCCTGCATCCCGGCGGCGGCTCCCAGGCCCTTTCCGGGATCGCGGCCATCATCCGGGCCTGGGTAGACGACCACGGCCTCAGGGATAAAAAAGACGAGATCATCACGACGATTTTCTCGCACCCCTCCAACCCCGCGGTGGCAAAGCTCAGGGGCTTCAAGGTCATCACCATCTACCCCGACCCTGTCACGGGACGGCCCGACTTTGAGGCCTTCAAGGCGGCCGTTTCCGACCGGACGGCGGCCTTGATGATCACCAACCCCGAGGATATCGGCCTGTACAACGACCGGATCCGCGAGTTCACCGATCTGGTGCACGCCCACGGGGGAATCTGCAGTTACGACCAGGCCAACGCCAACGGGATCCTGGGCATCACCCGGGCGAAGGAAGCCGGATTCGACCTCTGTTTCTTCAACATCCACAAGACCTTCTCGTCTCCCCACGGCTGCGGCGGGCCCGGGTGCGGCGTCATCGGCGCGGCGGAGCACCTGGTTCCCTACCTGCCGGTTCCCCTCGTGAGCTTCTGTGAAGAAAGCGGGAAATACACCCTGGACTACAGCGTTCCGAAGACCATCGGCAAGATGAAGGATTTCTACGGAGTGCTTCCCGCCGTGGTGCGGGCCTACGCCTGGATCATGAACCTCGGGGCAGAGGGGCTGCTGGAAGTGGCCAGGGTCGCCACCCTGAACAACAATTACGTTTTCCAGAAAATCCTGAAGATGAAAGGCGCCGGGGCTCCGCCCTACGCCGAGGGAGAGCACCGCATGGAGCAGGTCCGGTACAGTTTCCAGCGGCTCAAGGACGAAACCGGCCTGGGCATCGCCGATGTCCAGAACCGGATCTTCGACTACGCGGGGCACATCTGGACCAGCCACGAGCCGTTCATCGTTCCGGAACCGTTCACGATTGAACCCACGGAATCCTATTCAAAGGACGAGCTGGACGAATACCTGGCCATCCTGGAGCGGATCGTCGAGGAAGCCTACACCGATCCCGAGATCCTCCGGCACGCGCCGCACCGGAGCGTCATTCACCACGTGGATCACGATTACCTGGAGGATCCGAAGCGCTGGGCCATTACCTGGCGCATGTACAGGAAGCGCTTCGACGGCTACTTCCAGCCGAAGGAAGCCTAGGCGGCAGGGGGCAAGCCGCGGATGTTCCGGCTGGGGCTGATCGTCAACCCGGTTGCGGGGATGGGCGGCCGGGTGGGGCTGAAAGGAACCGACGGCGCCGAATGCGTCATGCGGGCGAGGGAGCTGGGGGCGGTTCCCCTCGCCCCCTCCCGGGCCGCTTTGGCCCTGCGGGTTCTTCTTCCCGTAAAGGAGGAACTCGGCCTCTTCACCTGCCCGGGCCTGATGGGGGAGACCGCCGCGGCGGAAGCGGGACTGCCTTACCGGACGATCAGTCTCAGCGTGGGTCCGAAAACCGGGCCCGAAGACACCAGGGAAGCGGCCCGGAGGATGGCGGACTCGGGCGTGGACCTGCTGCTGTTTGCGGGAGGCGACGGGACCGCCCGCGACATCGCGGAGGCGGTCGGCGAGGACGTTCTCTGCCTGGGGATTCCCGCGGGGGTGAAGATCCACTCCGCCGTCTATGCGGCAACGCCCCTGCACGCCGGGGAGGCGGTCCTTTCCCTTGTGCGCGGACGCAGGCCGTCCCGGCGCCTGGCCGAGGTCATGGACATCGACGAGGAAGCTTTCCGGAAGGGGGAAGTCCGGTCCAGGCTGTTCGGCTACCTGCCTGTCCCCGCGGACAGAAGGCACTTGCAGGGGCTGAAGTCCGGAAGCCCCAAAAGCGAGGCCGCCCTGCAGAAAGCTATCGCGGCAGACATCCTGGAGGGATTGAAGCCGGGGGTGCTCGCCCTGATCGGCCCCGGGACGACCACGCGCGAGCTGAAAAGAGCCCTGGGGTTCGAAGGGACGCTTCTGGGTGTCGATGCCGTGAAGGACGGAAAGCCGGTAGCCGAGGACTGCAGTGAAAGGAAGCTGCTCGAACTCATCGCCCTGGAGCCCGGAGGGAATGTCCGGATCATCGTGACGCCCATCGGGGGACAGGGGTTCCTTTTCGGGAGGGGTAACCAGCAGTTCAGCCCCGAGGTCCTGAAACGGGTTGGAAAGGAAAACATTCTTGTGGCCGCGGTCCCGGGAAAACTCGCGGCCCTTGGCGGGGGACCCCTTCGGGTTGACACGGGCGACCCCCGCCTGGACAGGGAACTTTCCGGCTACACCAGGGTTATCACGGGCTACCGCGAGGCCGTCATGGTTCGCGTGGCCGCCTGATTTGGGAGGTGAACGAAGCGATGGAAGGGAACACAGTCAAGGCAATCGAGAAACCGAGCTTGGGATTGTCAATGGGTGTCTTTTTAGTCGTTGCCGCCCTGATTTCCTGGGCGGTGATCAAGGTCCAGGCTGAAGTCCATATGCCGATCGTCACGGCAGCCATTTTTGTCGCCCTGGTGGGAAAGTTCGTCATGAAGATTCCCTGGGCCCACCTGGAAGAAAGCGCTCTCAACAGCATCATGGCCGCCATGCAGGCCAACATGATCCTGATGAGCGTCGGGATCCTGGTGGGAATCTGGCTCGTGGCCGGAATCGTGCCCGGCCTCATTTATTACGGCCTGTTCATCCTGAAACCCTCGTTCTTCCCGCTGGCGACCCTCCTGATCTGCTCAATCATCTCCCTCGCCACGGGGTCATCCTGGCAGACTTCGGGAACGATCGGCATCGCAATGCTGGGCATCGGCAACGGGCTTGGCGTGCCCGTTGCCCTGACCGCGGGCGTCATCATCTCCGGGGCCTACTTCGGGGACAAGATGAGCCCTCTTTCCGACACCACGAACCTGGCTCCGGCTGTTTCGGGCGCTACTCTCTTTGACCATATCAGGGCAATGTGCTGGACCACCGGACCGACCTACGTGATTGTTGCGGCCATCCTGGCTTTTATCGGTATGAAATTTTCCGGGGGAACGATCGACACAAGCCGCATCCAGGCCATCCAGCAAATCCTTGCCGCCGAGTTTTCGATTTCTCCCCTCTGCTTTCTGCCGCCGCTTGTCATCATTGCCTGCGCTGCCCTGAAAATGCCGGCTTTACCGGGGATTTTCGCCGGGATCCTGACAAGCGTTTTTATCGCGCTTTTCCAGGGGGTCAGCATCGGCGATATCTGGAATATCGCCCAGAACGGATACAGTGCCGCCCTGAGCCAGAGTCTGGCCGACGCGCCGGACCTGGCGGCGGCGGGGAAAATCCTCGCGGAAAACGGATTGAGCACCCTTAACCCGGAACTGGCCAAAGACGTCGCAGGAATGATCTCCAAACTTGTCAGCAGGGGCGGGATGCAATCCATGATGTGGTCGGTTTCAATGGTCATCTGCGCCCTGACCCTGGGAGGGTTCATGGAACGTTGCGGTTTCCTGGAAGTTCTGCTCGGTACCCTGACCAAAAACGTCAAGCGCGTCGGCGGCCTCATTTCCACGGTCGTGGCCTCCTCGATCGTGTCGAACGTCTTTCTGGGTGACCAGTACCTCTCCATCGTCATTCCGGGACGGATGTTCAAGACCACCTTCGAAAAAGCCGGGCTGGCGCCGCGGATGCTTTCCAGGACGCTGGAGGATGCGGGAACCCTGACTTCCCCCCTCGTTCCATGGAACACCTGCGGAGCGTACCAGACGTCGGTCCTGGGGGTTTCACCCCTCGTCTACGGGCCGTATGCCATGCTCAACTACCTGAACCCGATTGTCGCAATTTTGATTACGTATCTCGGGATCGGAATCTACTGGAGAAAGGACGGGGTCGACCGGGTCGAAAAGCGGACGGCGCTTCGAAGCTGACCGGATCCTCCAGGCGGATCGATCTTTTCGGCAGGCCCAGGCGGCCTGCCTTTTTCTTTATAATGACAAAGCGGGGTTGATTGCGGCCGAAAGGGGAGAGGGCATGAGGACGCTGGGATGGGCGGCGCTTCTGGTTCTAGGCTTCGGGGCGGCCCTGGCCGTGGGACAGGGCCTATGGAACCGGTCGGCGGAAGAACTGGGGAAGAAGCTGGACGCGGGGAAACGGAAGAGCCCTACGGCCGTGTTCCGGCCGGAAGCCCTGGCGGGTCTTCCTGACCCGGTGCAGAGGTATCTCCGGACCGTCCTGCCCGGGGGCCGGCCCGTTGTGACCGGCGCCCGCATTCTCCACCGGGGAATGTTCAACATGAGCGAAACGGGCGAAAAATGGAAGCCCTTCACTTCCAGGCAGAAGGTGGTCACGGCCAGGCCCGGCTTTGACTGGGAGGCCCGCATCCGGTTGGCCCCGGGAGTTTTCGTCCTGGTCCGGGACGCCTATGCCGGGGGGGAGGGGGTCCTCAAGGCCAGCCTCTGGGGGCTGTTCACCGTCGCAAAATGGCCGGCCTCGGACGAACTGGCTTTCGGAGAACTGATGCGGTTTTTGGCTGAATCTCCCTGGTACCCGACGGTCCTGCTGCCCAGCCCCTTTTTGAAATGGGAACCCGTGGATGGTTCCCGAGCGAGAGCGACGCTGACGGACGGCAGGACTTCGGTTACGCTGGAGTTTGTTTTCGGCCCGGATGGACTCGTCGAGAGGGTCCGGGCGAAGTCCAGGCCCAGAACGGCCGGCAAAAGGACGGAGGATTGTCCCTGGGAAGGCCGTTTCTGGAACTACGAGCGGCACCAGGGCATGCTCATCCCGACCGAGGGGGAGGTCTCGTGGATTTTGCCGGGAGGGACCCTTCCCTACTGGAGGGGAAGGCTCGAGGGGGTTGAGTACTCCTTCGAGGATGGGAGCGCTCCTTGAAAAGCGGAGAACGGGGTTTTGTGATATAAAAGAGTTAGCGCAATGAATTAAAAGGTTGAAAGAGGGTCGCTCCAATGAACAATTCGAAGGAAAGCCCGGAGATCCGGTTTGCCGTCCTGATCGATGGGGACAATGCCCAGCCGTCCATGGTGGCGGATGTCCTGAAAGAAGTCGCCAAGTACGGGAAGATCACGATCCGCAGGGTCTACGGGGACTGGACGAGCCGGCAGATGGAGTCCTGGAAGAAACACCTGCCCCAGAACGCGGTTCAGCCCGTGCAGCAGTTCCAGAACACGGTGGGAAAGAACGCCACGGACAGCGCCATGATCATCGACGCCATGGACCTGCTGTACGGGGGGAACGTGGAAGGGTTCGCGATCGTTTCCAGCGACAGCGACTACACACGCCTGGCCATCCGCCTGCGGGAAGACGGCAAGTTCGTCATCGGGATCGGCAAGATGCAGACCCCCGAACCGTTTGTCCGGGCCTGCGACCTCTTCGTCTACACCGAGAACCTCGTAAAACCCGTGCCTCCGGCCGAAACGAAGAGCCCGGGCCGGAAGAAGGGCAAGGCAGCCGGTGGGAAGAAGGCCGCAGCGGCTGGCCAGCAGGCGGCGGAGGAGGCTCCTCCCCAGAAGAAGGAGGACCGGACGGCCGAGGCCCGGTCTCTCCTTTCCCAGGCCTTCGAAATGGTCGTGCAGGACGACGGGTGGGCGACGCTTTCCGATCTGGGAAAGGCCCTGAGGCGGCTCGATCCGGCCTTTGACTCCCGGACCTACGGGTATTCCCAGCTTTCCAAGATGATCGAGGCGCACCAGGATCTCTACGAGATCGAGCGGGAAGCGGAAAAGGGGCCTTCGCAGATCTACTTCCGGCGGCGGGAAAGCCACTGACGCAAACAGGGGAGGAGGAAACTCCATGTCGAAATCCGGTTGGCTGCTGCTTTTCGTTCTCCTCGGGGTCGCGGTTTCCATGGTCGTCGTTTTCTTCAAAATCGCGCCTTCCCGGGACCTCCAGGGTGTTACCATCGAGCCGGTCGGAGGAGGGGAAGCGGTGCAGACCTCCAGTTTCGCGGGAAAGCCAACGTTTTTGATCTTCTTCACGCCGATGTGACCCTACTGCCGGACCGAGCTCGTTGAGCTCGAAAAGGACGCCGAAATCCAGCGGAGGCTTGAAGGCGCCAACGTCGTGGCCCTCGCTCCCGGCAGCCTCTCTGCGGAGATGCTGGAACGGACCCGGGCTGCCTGGGGCGTGAAGACGATCCCCTTCTACCGGGACCCGGACAACACCCTGTTCAAGCGGTTCAAAGTCACGGGCGTTCCGCACACGGTCGTGTTCGACAGCCGGGGAAAGAAGAAGACCGAATTGAAAGGTTACGGTGGAATGGAACCGTTCCGGAAGGCCCTGGATGCCCTTGGGCTTTAGGACTTTACCGCCTCTTGACAAACGATGAAAAAATTCCTATCATTAACGGACTGGTGAGATGTATTCACCCGACAAAGGCAAACCCGCCGAAAGGCGGGGACGCAAAGCTGAGGGTCTAAAGCCGATGAGGCCAAGACAGCCTGGCTGCCGAAGGTGGGAGGAACTGGACAGGCGCCTTCGGGAAAATTCCGGAGGCGCCTTTTTCTCTCCCCTGGGAAAAAGGCGGCCGGGGGAGGGAAAGCCAATGAGAAAAAGAGAAATGCTTCTCTTCGGGTTTTTGGCGGTCCTTTGGGTTATCGGATCCTTCGCGGTCTCGGCGGAAGCGGCGCTTCCATCCAACTCGCTGGTGTCCGCCCGTGACGGATCGGAAATCAGCCTTTCCAGCCTGCAGGGAACCCCGACAATCCTGGTGTTCTTCAGCCCGCTTTGCCCTTATTGCCGCACCGAGTTGAAAGAACTCGAAAAGCTGGCCCGCTGGCCGGTCGGGCAGGGGATCCGGATCGTGGCCGTGACCTCCGGCGGGTTCTCACAATCCGTGCTTCGCGCCGTGGTTTCGAAGTGGGAGCTCAATCGCGTCGAAGTCTGCGGGGACCCTGGGAACGCCCTCTTCAAAGCCTTCCGGGTGAAACAGGTGCCCTTCACCGTGTATTTCGACGCCCAGGGAAACCTCCGGGATTCGTTTCTCGGCGCGGCCAGCGCGTCCGAGCTGGAAGAATTCCTGAAGGGGCTGCAGGGCTAGGCCGCCTCGCGCGATTCGCTTCGAAAAAGCGCTCAATGGCAGGGGGATCCCTTGAAAAGCCGGGGGTCCCCCCTTATTGTTAACCGGGGAAGATGAAACCGGGAAAGGTGGAAGAGGCCATGAACGGTGATGCCACTCCGAGGATGAGTCGGGGACCCAGTTGGCACGAGAGGATTGAGAAGGCTGCCCCCCTTCTGGCGGCGGTTCTTTTGCTCCTGGCGGGCCTGGCCCTTCACCGGGAGTTAGCGGCCTACCGTCCCGGGGCGGTCTGGGCCTCGGTGAAATCCCTGCCGATCCGGGCTCTCGCCCTGGCAATGGGTTTAACCGTCCTCGACTACGCCGTCCTGACCGGGTACGATGCCCTTGCCCTGCGCTTTGCCGGCCGGGCGCTCTCCTACGCAAAAACGGCACTTGCCTCCTTTGTCGGCTACGCCTTCGGGCACAACATGGGGCTCTCGTTCCTGTCCGGCGGCGGTGCGCGCCTGCGCATCTACTCCGCCTGGGGGCTTTCCCCCCTTGAGGTCGCGGCCGTCCAGACCTTCTGTGGAATGACGTTCTGGATGGGTTTCCTGACGGTGGGCGGGATCGTCTTCCTGGCGGAGCCGATGGCCCTTCCCGCGAGCCTCGGACTGCCGTTCCATTCCGCCGCTCCCCTTGGGGCCGCCTGCCTGGCGCTTTGGGCCGCAGCAGCCGTCGCCGCCTCCGTTGGGAAAGAATCCATCCGGCTGGGGGGCCGCCGGGTCCCTCTTCCCCGGCTTCGGACCCTTGTAGAGCAGAGCCTCCTCTCCTCGGCAGACTGGACGCTCGCCGCAGCGGTCCTCTATGTGCTTCTTCCGCCTGCAGGTCTGGGATTTCCAGGTTTTTTCGGGCTTTTCCTGCTTGCGCAGGTCGCAGGGCTGATCAGCCAGATGCCCGGAGGGCTAGGGGTTTTCGAGACGGCCCTGCTTTTGCTCCTCAGGCCGCACCTTTCGGGACCGGGCGTCATGGCGGCGCTTCTAGCCTACCGGGGCATCTACTATCTCCTTCCCCTGCTGGCGGCCGCCCTCCTCATGGGGGCACACGAAACCCTTCTTCAGATGAAAGCGAAAGGAATCCGCATCCGCAGGACCTGGGAAAGCCTTGCCCCTCTCACTTCCCTGATCCCGGGGATCCTTTCCGCCGCCGTTTTCCTTGCGGGGGCGATCCTCCTCTTCAAGGGAGCCGTCCCCGCTGAAACGGAGCGGCTGAGGGCCCTCTCCTTCCTGGTCTCTCTCCCGGTCGTGGAGATTTCCCATTTCGGGGCCAGCCTGCTGGGGGTGGGGCTGCTTTTCCTCGCCCGGGGCCTGGCCCGAAGGCTGGACGGGGCCTACGTCCTGACCTTGCTTTTTCTTTCCGGGGGGATCCTGCTCTCCTTTTTCCGGGGGCTGGACTTCGAGGCGGCTGCCCTCCTTGGGGTGGTTCTGCTGGCGCTTCTCCCGTGCCGGAAAAGTTTTTACCGCAAATCCGCGCTTTTCGGGGCTCCCCTGACGAAATCCTGGCTGCTGGGTGTCGGCATGATCCTTGGGGCGACCCTATGGCTTGGTTTCTTCAGTCACCGCCACGTCGAATACCGACCGGAACTCTGGTGGCAGTTCACCCTTCACGGAAGCGCTTCCCGCTTCCTCCGCTCCGCGGTGGGGATGTCGGTCATGGGGCTGGCGCTGGGCCTGAACGGGCTGCTGCGCCCGGTGAGGGTCCGGCCGTCCCCCGCGACCCCCGCGGACCTTGCGCAGGCTGAAACGATCGTCCGGCAGAGCCCGAGGGCCGAAGCGAATCTCGCGCTCCTGGGGGATAAGAGTTTCCTCTTCAGCCAGTCCGGAAGGGCCTTCGTGATTTACGGGGCCAGCGGGGCGAGCTGGATATCCATGAGCGATCCGGTCGGCCCCGGCGAGGAAGTTCCCGAGCTCGCCTGGCGCTTCAGGGAAGCGGCGGAAGCCTCAGGAGCCAATCCTGCCTTTTACGAGGTCCGGGAGGACTATCTCTCCCTGTACCGGGAAATGGGGCTGATGATCCTGAAGATCGGCGAAGAGGCGAGGGTCCCCCTGGAAGGGTTCTCGCTGGAGGGCGGGTCGAACAGGGAATTCCGGGCGACCAGGAAGAAGATGGAAGAACGGGAAGGCTGCCGTTTTTCCGTCCTTGAACCGGGCGAGGTGAAGAAGCGCCTGGAGGAGATCCGGCAGGTTTCCGATGCATGGCTGGCAGAGAAAAACACCCGCGAAAAGGGCTTCTCGCTGGGGTTCTTCCGGGAGGAAAACCTTGTCCGCGGCCCTGTCGCCGTCGTGGAAAAGGACGAACGTGTGGTCGCTTTCGCCAACCTGTGGCTTTCCGGGGGGAAGGAGGAACTCTCCCCGGATCTCATGCGCTACGCCCGGGAAGCCCCGAGGGACGTGATGACCTACCTCTTCGTGGAGACCATGACCTGGGGGAAGGCCCAGGGGTACCGGTGGTTCAACCTGGGAATGGCCCCGCTTTCGGGCCTGGAGGAGGAATCCGGAAAGATCTGGCCGAAGGCCGGGTCATTCCTCTTCCAGCATGGAGAACATTTCTACAATTTCCGGGGGTTGAGGCAATACAAGGAAAAGTTTCACCCGGTCTGGGAGCCGCGATTCCTCGTGACGACAGGGGCCCTTTCCCTGCCGAGAGTCATGGCGGATGTGGCGGCTCTCGTCTCGGGAGGGTTGATCGGAGTGTTCAGCAAGTAAAAAGAGGATCCGGGGGGATCGAACGATGCGATGCGACGCCTGTGACAGAAAAACGTGCCGAAACGGAAACCCCTGTGCGGCAAAGCCCCTGCCGGAAGCTTACGGGGATCCCGGGATCCTGCGGACCATGCGGGTGGCGAGCGAAATCGAGGCCGAGTTCTACGGGGTGAAAAACCGCCTGGAGGAGATCATGGAGTTCGCCCGGAGAATGGGATTCCGCAAGCTGGGGTTGGCCTTCTGCATCGGCCTGGAGGAAGAGGCGCGGTACGTGGGGGACATCCTCTCCCGAGAATTCGAGCTGGAAGCCGTTTGCTGCAAGATCGGAGGGTTGCTGAAAAGCGAACTCGGGATGGCGCAGTCGCCCGATCTGGGGCCGGCTTCCTGCAGCCCGGCGGGACAGGCCGCGCAGCTCGAAAGCGCCGGGTGCGACCTGGCCATCGTCATGGGACTCTGCGTCGGCCACGACACGGTCTTCTACCGGACCTGCCGCCTGCCCATCACGACCCTGGCGGTGAAGGACCGGGTCCTGGGACACAATCCCCTGGCCGCGGTCACCTGTCCCTACGTCCGGAAAAGAGTTATAAAGGAGATGGAAAGCAAGCAGGAACACCAGGGGGGGATCTGACCGATGCCGGAACTGGACGAACAGCAGCAGAAAAAACTGGAAGAGAAATTCCACGGAGACCTCGAAAAAGTATCAAAGTCGGATGTCCAGCGGGCCCTCGAAAAGGTCGAGCCGGTCCTGAGGAAGCTCGGCGGATCGACCGTGGAAAAGGTCCGGGTCATGGCAAAGCAGGCCACCCTCGTTTTCGAAATGCTGAAAAGCTGGTGGAAAGGCGAGATCGACCTGCCCTGGAAAACCGTCGCCGCCATGACCGTCTCGCTTCTTTACCTTGCCTCGCCGATCGACCTGCTGCCCGATTTCTTCCCCCTCGCCGGCTACCTCGACGATATCTTCATCGTCGCCGTGGCCCTCGAACTCGTCCAGGACGAACTCAAGGATTTCGCCGAAAAGAAGGGCCTCGACCTGAAAGAATACGGCCTCTAGCCCTTGGGGTCAGACCTTGAATTTGACCGTATGCATACAATGAGGGGCCTCCAATTGGAAGCCCCTCGTCAGCTTTTCAATTAGGCATTCAGATTGTGCACATACGGTCAAATTCAAGGTCTGAACATCCCGCTTATATTTTCAAGTCCCGGCTCCCCGCCAATTCGCGATTGAGGCTTTCGTCCATCCTCACAACCCGGTACGGCTCGTTCCGTTTCACCATGGACCAGATGACCCGCAC
>Ga0208826_1000722_pt1 | contig 32294 bp, 33 predicted proteins | sample AD_UKC115_MetaG_FD_184451 | JGI IMG/M metagenome (GOLD analysis project Ga0208826, IMG submission 184451) | Active sludge microbial communities of municipal wastewater-treating anaerobic digesters from Hong Kong - AD_UKC115_MetaG (SPAdes)... | ecosystem: Engineered > Bioreactor > Anaerobic >...
TGTCGGCCACGGGTGTGTCGAAACCGTGCCCGGCCGCGCCATCGGCGAAGTCGAGCTGGCGCAGGCGGTGGTCGATGTGCTTGGAACCCAGCCCACGCGCCAGGCGCGCCAGCAGCGCACCTTCTTCGCTGGTCGTGGCCGGATGTACCAGCACGCCCAGGTCATCGCCGGCATGGGCCTTCAACTTCTCCACCACGAAGGCCAGGGCCTCGTGCCAGCCCACTTCGTTCCACTGCCCGCGCTTCTTCAGCAGCGGCCTGGTCACGCGGTCGGCGGCATACAGACCCGTGTGACTGTAGCGGTCGCGATCGGAAAGCCAGCACTCGTTGATGGCTTCGTTGTCACGCGGCACGGTGCGCAGCACCTCGCCGCGGCGCGTATGCAGCCAGAGGTTGGAGCCCAGCGCGTCGTGGTATGCCACCGACTCGCGCGCGATCAGCTCCCAGGCGCGCGCCTGGAAACGGAAAGGCTTGTTGGTGAGCGCACCGACCGGGCAGACGTCGATGATGTTGCCGCCGATCTCGCTCTCGATGGTCTTGCCGATGTAGGTGCCGATCTCCAGGTTCTCGCCGCGGCTCATGCCACCGAGCTCATAGGTGCCGGCTACCTCGCTGACGAAACGCACGCAGCGCGTGCACTGGATGCAGCGCGTCATCTCCGTGGCGATCAGGGGGCCAAGATCCTCGTCCGCCACCGAGCGCTTGCCCTCGACGAAGCGGCTGACCGAGCGACCGTAGCCCATCGACACGTCCTGCAGCTCGCACTCGCCACCCTGATCGCAGATCGGACAGTCGAGCGGATGGTTGATCAGCAGGAACTCCATCACGTTGCGCTGCGAGGCCAGGGCCTTGGTCGAGCGCGTCTGCACCTTCATGCCTTCCATCACCGGCGTGGCGCAGGCGGGCATCGGCTTGGGCGACTTCTCCACCTCAACCAGGCACATGCGGCAGTTGGCCGCGATCGGCAGCTTGTCGTGGTAGCAGAAGCGCGGGATGGCGATGCCGGCCTTGTCGGCGGCCTGGATGATCATCGAGCCCTTGGGCGCGGTCATCGCCTGGCCGTCGATCTCGATATTGACGTGATCGGGCGGCGTGTTCGGATTGACGGGCTGGGCACTCATGCAGCCACTCCCACGGACTTGACCACGGTGCCGGCGCGCTCGTCGTCGACGAGGAAGCGCTTGTTCACGATGGCGTATTCGAATTCATGCCAGAAGTGGCGCAGAAAGCCCTGTACCGGCCAGGCCGCGGCCTCGCCGAAGGCGCAGATCGTGTGGCCTTCGATCTGTCCCGCAGCGCGCTTGAGCATGTCGAGGTCGGACAACTCGGCCTTGCCCGCGGCGATGCGCGTCAACATGCGGTACATCCAGCCCGTGCCCTCGCGGCAGGGCGTGCACTGGCCGCAGGATTCTGCGTAGTAGAAGCGGCTGATGCGCTGGCAGGCGCGTACCATGCAGGTGGTTTCATCCATCACGATGACCGCGCCCGAACCGAGGCCCGACCCGGCCTTCTGGATCGAGTCGTAGTCCATGGTGCACTCGAGCATCTTGTCGCCCGGCAGCACCGGCATGGAGGAACCGCCCGGGATCACCGCCTTGAGCTTGCGCCCGCCGCGCACGCCGCCGGCCATCTCCAGCAGGTCCTGGAAGGGCGTGCCGAGGCGGATCTCGTAGTTTCCCGGCTTGGCGACGTGTCCCGACACCGAGAAGATTTTCGGGCCGCCGTTGTTGGGCTTGCCCAGATTCAGGAACCACTCCGCGCCCTTGCGCAGAATGGCCGGCACCGAAGCATAGGTCTCGGTGTTGTTGATGGTGGTGGGCTTGCCGTACAGGCCGAAATTGGCCGGAAACGGCGGCTTGAAGCGCGGCTGGCCCTTCTTGCCTTCCAGCGACTCCATCAGCGCGGTTTCCTCGCCGCAGATGTAGGCGCCGGCGCCGAGCGCGGTGTGGATGTCCACGTCGATACCGCTGCCCTGGATGTTCTTGCCCAGAAGGCCCGCGGCATAGGCTTCCTTCAGCGCCTCTTCGAAGTGCTCGAAAGGCTCGTGGTGGAATTCGCCGCGCAAGTAGTTGTAGGCCAACGTGGAGCCGGTGCAGTAGCAGGCGATGGCCAGGCCCTCGATCACCGCATGCGGGTTGAAGCGCAGGATGTCGCGATCCTTGCAGGTGCCCGGCTCGGATTCGTCCGAGTTGCACAGGATGTACTTCTGCCCGGGCGCCGAGCGCGGCATGAAGGACCACTTCAGGCCAGTGGGGAAACCCGCGCCACCGCGGCCGCGCAGGGCCGACTTCTTGATCTCCTCGATGAGCGCGGCCGGATCGGGCTTGTCAGCGAGGATCTTTCGCCACGCCTGGTACCCGTCGACCCTGAGGTAGTTCTCGTAGGCCCAGGGCTTGTCGAAGTGCAGCGTGGTGTAGACGACCTGATGGTCCTGCGGGGCAGGGCCGACGGGGCCGGTGCTGTGCTGTGCCATGGCGTGCCTCACTTCAGGCCGTCGAGAATCCGGTCCACGGCTTCCGTGGTCAGGTTCTCGTGGTAGTGGCCGTTGACGACCATCATCGGTGCGCCGCAGCAGGCGGCGAGGCATTCCTCTTCCTTCTTGAGGTAGATGCGGCCGTCGGCCGTGCTCTCGCCGAGCTTGATGCCGAGCTTGTTCTCGCAGTGCCGTACCACGTCCTCGGCGCCGTTGAGCCAGCAGGAGATGTTGGTGCAGATGGCGACGTTGTTGCGGCCGACCTTCTGCATCTCGAACATCGAGTAGAAGCTGGCCACCTCATAGGCCCACACCGCGGGCAGCTCGAGGTACTTCGCCACCGCCGTGATGAGGGCGTCGGTGAGGTGGCCACCGTTCTGTTCCTGCGCGGCAAACAGGGCCTGGATCAGCGCTGAACGTTTGCGGTCAGGCGGAAACTTCGCCACCCAATGGTCGATGTGCTGGCGCGTGTGCTCGGCGAGCGCGACCTGCGGGTCGACGTCCTTCACCTGCTCGTAATTGCCGGTTGCCTTCATGGTTTCGCTCCGGTGCGGCGGATCAGCGGTCGATCTCGCCGAACACCACGTCGTAGGTGCCGATCATCGCCACCACGTCGGGCAGCATGTGGCCGCGCACGATGGCATCCATCGAGGAAAGGTGGGCAAAGCCCGGCGCGCGCAGCTTCACGCGAAAAGGCTTGTTCGCACCATCGGACACCAGGTACACGCCGAACTCGCCCTTGGGCGCTTCGACCGCGCTGTAGGTTTCCCCTGCAGGCACGCAGTAGCCCTCGGTGAACAGCTTGAAGTGGTGGATCAGGGCTTCCATGTCGTCCTTCATCTCCTCGCGGGAGGGCGGCGACACCTTGAAGTTCTTCAGCATGACCGGGCCGGGGTTGGCACGCAGCCACGTCACGCACTGCTCGATGATGCGGTTGGACTGGCGCATCTCTTCCACGCGCACCAGATAGCGGTCATAGCAGTCGCCGTTGGTGCCGAGGGGCAGATCGAAATCGACCTTGTCGTAACAGGCATAGGGCTGCTTCTTGCGCAGGTCCCAGGCGATGCCGGAGCCGCGCAGCATCGGACCGCTCATGCCCCAGGCCATGGCCTGCTCGGGCGAGACCACGCCGATTCCGACCGTGCGCTGCTTCCAGATGCGGTTGTCGGTGAGCAGCGTCTCGTACTCGTCGACCTTGGCGTAGAAATCGCGGCAGAAGGCCTCGAGGAAATCCAGCATGGACCCCTCGCGCCACTCGTTCATGCGCTTGAGGTCGTTGCCCTTGTGCCAGCGCGACTCGCGGTACTGCGGCATGCGCTCGGGCAGGTCGCGGTAGACGCCGCCGGGGCGGTAATAGGTCGCGTGCATGCGCGCGCCGGAGACCGCCTCGTAGCAGTCCATCAGTTCCTCGCGCTCGCGGAAGGCGTAAAGGAACACCGCCATGGCGCCAAGGTCGAGCGCGTTCGAACCGATCCACATGAGATGGTTCAGGATGCGCGTGATCTCGTCGAACATCGTGCGGATGTACTGCGCACGAATCGGCGCTTCCACCCCCAGCAACTTCTCGATGGCGCGCACGTAGGCGTGCTCGTTGCACATCATCGAGACGTAGTCCAGCCGATCCATGTAGCCGATCGACTGGTTGAAGGGCTTGGATTCGGCCAACTTTTCGGTACCGCGGTGCAGCAAGCCGACATGCGGATCGGCGCGCACCACGGTCTCGCCGTCCATCTCCAGCACGAGGCGCAGCACGCCGTGCGCCGCGGGGTGCTGCGGACCGAAATTGATGGTGTAGTTGCGGATTTCCTGCATGGTCACTTCTCCGCCCGGGCCGCCGCGGCTTCGTCGCGCGCAGTGGCGTAGCGCGCGTCGTCGCGCAACACGCGCGGGACGCCCACGCGCGGGTCGATGCTCACCGGCTCGTACACAACGCGGCCCTGCTCAGGGTCGTAGCGCACCTCGACGTTGCCAATCAGTGGGAAGTCCTTGCGGAACGGGTGGCCGACGAAGCCGTAGTCGGTGAGGATGCGGCGCAGGTCCGGATGTCCGTCGAACACGATGCCGAAGAGATCAAAGGCCTCGCGCTCGAACCAGTTGAGGCCCGGCCACACGCCGACCAGCGAGGGCATGAGCGGCAAGGCGTCATCGACGCAGTAGGCGCGCAGGCGCAGGCGTCGGTTGTAGGTCTGCGACAGCAGGTGCACCACCACGGCGAAACGGCGCTCGCGGTGGCCACTCTCGGGGCGCTCGCTCCAGCGGAAACGGCCGGGCCCCTGCCCTTCCACGCCGCGCGAAAACCCTTCGCTCGACACGTCGGTGGTATCCCACTCCGCCTGGCCATAGCCGAGGTAGTCGAGACCGCACAGATCCACGGCCTGCTCAAAGCGGAAATCCGGCGCGTCGCGCAACGCGGTCGCCACGGACAGCCAGTTCTCCGGCAGGACTTCCACGGTGGTCTCGCCGCGCGACTCCTGCACGGCCACGATCTTGTCGCCGAGACGGGCACCCAGGTGCTGCGCCAGACTCGCGGGCGTGGTTTCACTCATGTCGTGCTCCTGCCCTCAGCTGCGCGCGATGGTGCTGGTGCGGCGGATCTTCTTCTGCAATTGCAGGATGCCGTAGACCAGCGCCTCCGCCGTCGGCGGGCAGCCGGGAACGTACACGTCCACCGGTACGATGCGGTCGCAACCGCGCACCACCGCGTAGGAATAGTGGTAGTAGCCGCCGCCGTTGGCGCAACTGCCCATGGAGATTACCCACTTGGGGTCGGGCATCTGGTCGTAGACCTTGCGCAGCGCCGGGGCCATCTTGTTGACCAGGGTGCCGGCCACGATCATCACGTCGGACTGGCGCGGCGAGGGGCGGAACACCACGCCGTAGCGGTCCAGATCGAGGCGCGCAGCGCCCGCGTGCATCATCTCCACCGCGCAGCAGGCCAGGCCGAAGGTCATCGGCCACATCGAGCCGGTGCGAGCCCAGTTGACGAGGGCGTCGACACTGGTCGTGACGAAGCCGCGCTCGCGCAGCGGGTTGTCGCCTTCGGGGCGCAGGATGTCGTCGACCCGGCCGATCGGCACCGGGTTGTGCATGACCTGGCTGAGGGTATCGGTCATTCCCATTCCAGGGCTCCCTTCTTCCACACGTAGACGAAGCCGACCACGAGCAGGGCGAGGAACAGCCCCATTTCGATGAGGGCGACGATGCCGATCTGCTTGAAGACCACCGCCCAGGGGAACAGGAAGGCGATTTCCAGATCGAAGATGATGAACAGGATGGCGATGAGGTAGTAGCGCACATCGAACTTCATGCGCGCGTCCTCGAACGCGGCGAAACCGCACTCGTAGGCGGTTTGCTTCTCGGCTGCGGGCTTCTTGGGTCCCAGCACGGAGCCGACGGCGAGGAGGACCAGGCCCAGCCCGGTCGCCACGGCGAGGAACAGCAGGATCGGCCAATATTCGGCGAGCACGGGACATGAACCTCCGCACCGGCTGGCGGTGCCTCAGCGGCCGCACAGCCTGCGCTGCAACGACCGGAACAAATGTTGGTGCCCAGAAGAGGACTCGAACCTCCACGACTTGCGTCGCTACCACCTCAAGGTAGTGCGTCTACCAATTCCGCCATCTGGGCTTGGTGTTCCAACTACTTGTTCTTCTCGCTCGCTTTCTGGTCGCCTTGGGCTTGCGCCTTGCCACCCTTCACCCCAGCCGGGGCAGGCTCGGACGCGGGGGCCGGCACGACAGGCTTGTCCGCGGCGGGAGCCGCGGTCGCCGGCGCGGTCGCCTGTGGCACGTCGCCGGAGGCCGGCGGCGCAACGGGCGCCTTGTCGGTGACTGCGGCGGGCGCGGCAGCGCCGGACATCACACCCAGGTCATCCCCCGGCCGCTTCGCGCCGCCGGTGGCCCCGAGGTAGATGCCCATGCCGAGACTGAGCAAGAAAAACAAACCGGCCAGTACCGCGGTAGTGCGCGACAGGAAGTTGGCGGAGCCGCGCGCACCGAACACCGTTGCCGACGCGCCGCCACCGAAACCGGAGCCAGCGTCCGCACCAGCGCCGCGCTGAAGAAGGATCAGCACGATCATCGCAATGGCGATGAGGATGTAGAAAACGTTGAAGACCGTCAGCAGCATGCCTGCTCCGCTCCGGCGTCGCGCCTTACCGCGCCGCCGCGCAAATTGCGAGAAACTCGGCGGCGACCAGTGAGGCGCCGCCGACGAGCCCGCCATCCACATCCGGCTGTGCGAACAGCTCGGCCGCGTTGGCGGATTTCACGCTGCCACCGTAAAGGATCCGCAGCGAGTCCGCGATTGTAGCATCGGCCCTGGCCAGTTTGCTACGGATGAAGGCGTGCACGGCCTGGGCCTGCTGCGGCGTCGCGGTGCGCCCGGTACCGATCGCCCACACGGGTTCATAGGCGACCACCGCCCGGGCAAACGCGGCGACGCCGCAGCGCTGCAGCACGGCGTCGATCTGCGCGCCGATCACCGCCTCGGTCTGCGCCGCCTCGCGCTGCGCCAGGGTCTCGCCCACGCACAGCACGGGCCACAGATCGGCCGCCTGCGCCTGCGCGAACTTCGCCGCCACCTGGGCATCGGATTCGGCGTGATACTGACGCCGCTCGGAATGCCCCACCAGGGCGTAGCGGCAACCCACGTCGCGGGCCATCGCCGCGGCGACCTCACCGGTGTAGGCGCCCTGCGCGTGTTCGCTGACATCCTGTACGCCGAAGTCGATGCCGCGCGCAGCGAACTGCTCCACCAGGTCGGCCACGTACAGCGCGGGCGGGAACACGGCCACGTCGGCAGCCCGTGGCGCGCCGGCCAGCAGATCGTGCAGCAGGGTCCGCGCGAATGCGCGGCTGCCGTGCATCTTCCAGTTGGCGGCGACGAGGGTGCGGCGCATGATGCGGTCCCGACGAAAGGCGGCGAAGAATAGCCATGCGCTAAGGTACGCGCAATGCTCGGAATCATGGCGCTGCGTCCGACGGGGCCACTGCCGAACCAGACCACCGCAATCGCCTTGAAGGAGACCCATGCGCCCCGCTTCCGACGCCCCTCCCACCCGCTGGGCCCTGGTCACCGGCGCATCCGCCGGCATCGGCGCGGCGTTTGCGCGGGAGCTCGCCGCCCGCGGAATGTCCCTGGTGCTCACGGCGCGCCGCGGCGAGCGGCTACAGGAGCTTGCCCGCGAGCTGGAGGACCGGCACCGCGTGCGCGCCGTCTGCCTGCCGGCCGATCTGGCCGATCCCGCGGCGCCGCAGCGCCTGTGCGCCGACATCGACCAGCGCGGTATCACGATCGACTGGCTGGTGAACAATGCCGGCTACGGCGTGCCCGGCGCCTACCTGTCGCAACCCTGGCAGCGCCACGCGGATTTCATCCAGGTGCTGATGACCGCGCCCTGCCATCTGGCCCACCTGCTGCTGCCCGGAATGCGCGAGCGCGGACACGGACGCATCGCCAATATCGCCTCCCTCGCCGGCCATGTGCCGGGCTCGGCCGGGCACACCCTGTATGCAGCCTCCAAGGCCTTTCTGATCAAGTTCTCGCAGTCACTGGCGCTGGAGAACGGCGCGCGCGGCGTCAATGTCTGCGCGGTCTGTCCCGGCTTCACCTACAGCGAGTTCCACGACGTCACCGGGGCGCGCGCGATCGTGTCGAAGATGCCGTCGTGGATGTGGATGGGCGCGGACGCCGTGGCCCGCGAAGGAGTGGACGCGACCGAACGCGGCGAGATCGTGCACGTGACCGGGCGCGTCAACCGCGCCATCAAGGCGCTCGTGACCACCCTGCCCGACCGCCTGGCGCTGCGCCTCGTGCAGCGCCGTTCCAAGGATTTCCGCGTACTGGACTAGGCTGCGCGCCGCCGCCCGCCGGTGCATGGCCGACGGCGGGCCCGCCGCGCTCAGATCAGCTTGATCTCGCGCAACCTCTGCAGCAGGTACTCGTGCGAGGAAATGGGCGTCGGATAGCGGCTCGGATTGTCCGGGCTCACGCAGTTCGGCAGCACGGCCAGCGAAACGTCGGGGTTGGGGTGCAGGAAGAACGGCACGGAGTAGCGCGGCTGGCGCGCGGCCTCGCCGGGAGGATTCACAACGCGATGCGTGGTGGATGGGTACACGTGGTTGGTCAGGCGCTGCAGCATGTCGCCGATGTTCACCACGATGGTGTCTGCCTCGGCCGTGAACGGCACCCACTCCCCCTTGCGCGACAGTACCTCCAGCCCGGCGGCGCTCGCCCCCACCAGCAGGGTAATGAAGTTGATGTCCTCGTGGGCTCCGGCGCGCACGTTGGGAACGTCCGGCGTCGTGATGGGCGGATAGTGGATCGGACGCAGGATGGAGTTGCCGACGTTGGTCTTGTCGGCAAAGAAGTCCTCGGGCAGGCCGATGTGCAGGGCGAGGGCACACAGCACGCGCGAGCCAAGCTGGTCGAGGGCCTGGTAGAGCGCATAGCCGTGCTCGCGGAAGCCATCGACTTCCGCGGGCCAGACGTTGGGCGGCATCACTTCGGCGAAGCGGGAATCGCGCGGAATCTCGCGACCGATGTGCCAGAACTCCTTCAGGTCGGGATACTTCGAATCCTTGGCGGTCTCGATGCCGAAGGGCGTGTAGCCGCGGGCGCCACCACTACCCTTGAGGTGGTACTGCAGCTTGACCTCGGTCGGCAGGGCGAAGAAGCGCTTGAATGCATCGTAGGCGGCATCGATCAGGCTCTGTGGGATGCCGTGCCCGCGGATGCCGGCGAAACCCCATTCGCGATAGGCCGCGCCGAGCTCGGCGACGAAGGCCTCGCGGTCACGGTCGTAGCGGCGGATGTCGAGGGTGGGAATGGCGTTCATGGATCGCTCCGCGCCGACGGCACCAGAGCCGCGCACGCTGTGATGGAACTGCTCGGAAGGGGGCGCGCCGGCTCCCCGCAGGACGTTCAGGCCGCGGCGGATTCTACGGCCTGCGCGAGACGACGCACCAGCGCATCGACCAGGGTCGCATCGGCCGCCTCCACCGTGACGCGCACCAGCGGCTCGGTGCCGGAGGGACGCAAGACCAGGCGTCCGCGACCGGCCAGCTCACGCTCGACCTCGGCACGCACCGCCTGCACCGCGGCAGACTCCAGGGCGCGTGCGGCGCCCGCCGCGCGGACGTTGACCGTGGTCTGCGGCAGACGGGTCCAGCCGCGGCACAGGTGCGCCAGATCCTGGCCCGCGCTGCGCATTGCCTCGAGCACCTGCAGGGCGCAGACCATGGCGTCGCCGGTGGTCGCGCGATCCAGGCACAGGATGTGCCCCGAGGTCTCGCCGCCGAGCGTACCGCCGTGCTGCTTGAGCTGCTGCAGCACATAGCGATCGCCCACGCGGGCGCGGACGAAGCCGATGCCGGCGGCGGCGAAGCGCTGCTCGAGTCCGAAATTGGTCATCAGCGTGCCGACCACCGGGCCGCGCAGGCGCCCCTGCGCCTGCCAGGCGCTGGCGAGCACGAAGAGAATATCGTCGCCGTCCACGAGCCGACCCTGGCCATCCACGAGTTGCACACGATCGCCGTCGCCGTCGAAGGCGATGCCGAGGTCCGCCGCCTGGGCGATCACGGCGCGCTGCAGCGCCGCCGGATGGGTCGAGCCGACGTCGCGGTTGATGTTGAATCCGTCGGGCTCGGCGCCCAGAGCCAGCACCTCGGCACCGAGGGCGGTGAACAGGGCGGGCGCCACCTGGTAGGTCGCGCCGTGGGCGCAGTCCAGGACCAGGCGCAGGCCGCGCAGGCTGAAGTCCGGCGCGACGGTGCTGCGGCAGTAGGCGATGTAGCGCGCGGGCGCGTCGTTCAGGCGCGCGGCCTTGCCCAGCCGCTCGGAAGGCACGGTGGCGAACGGGGCGTCCAGTTCGGCCTCGATCGCCGCCTCCACTGAATCGTCGAGCTTCTCGCCGTCGGCCGAGAAGAACTTGATGCCGTTGTCCTGATGCGGATTGTGCGAGGCGCTGATGACGATGCCGGCGCTGGCGCCAAGGGCATGCGTGAGGTGGGCCACCGCGGGCGTGGGCATCGGTCCGAGCAGGCGCACATCGGCGCCGGCGGCGACCAGTCCCGCCTCCAGCGCCGACTCGAACATGTAGCCGGAGATGCGCGTGTCCTTGCCGATGAGCACGGTGGCCCGCCCGGCGCCGCCCAACACGGCGCCGGCGGCACGGCCGAGCCGCAGCATGAATTCCGCGGTGATCGGCCAGTCGCCGACGCGGCCGCGGATGCCATCGGTGCCGAAGTACTTGCGTTCAGTCATGGAGCGGGAATCGGGTGTCGGGAACCGTCGAGAGCATAGCCCGCCCGAGGGCGCTGCGCCGCCGGGATGGCGCTCGCCGCGGGTCAATCCTCGTCACCGAAGCGCTGCGAGCCGAACGCTGCGCGCTCGCGCGGCCTGTCCGCCGGACGCGCAGCATGCCACACGGCAAGCGCGTCGCGCGTGGCCGCCACGTCGTGCACGCGCAGGATCGCCGCGCCCCGCTGTGCGGCCAGCAGGGCCGCGGCCACCGAGCCGTGCACGCGCTGCGCCGGCGCGTCGCGCCCCGTCAGGGCGCCGATCATGCCCTTGCGCGACAGCCCGGCCAACAGCGGCACGCCGAGGGCGACAAACTCCCTCAGCGCCCGCAGCAGGGCCAGATTGTGCTCCAAGGTCTTGCCAAAGCCGAAACCCGGATCCACCAGCAGTCGCTTGCGCTCGATGCCGGCGAACTCGCAGGCCAGCAGGCGGTCGGCCAGGAAGCGCTTCACTTCGGCCACCACGTCACCGTAGTGCGGTGCCTCCTGCATCGTGCGCGGTTCGCCCTGCATGTGCATGAGGCAGACCGGCACGCGCAGGTCAGCCGCAGCCTCCAGGGCGCCCTCGGCACGCAGTGCGCGCACGTCGTTGATCAAGCCCGCCCCGGCGGCGACGGCCGCGCGCATCACCTCGGGCTTGGACGTGTCGACCGAGATGGGAACGGCCACGCGCGCCGCGAGCGCCTCGATGACCGGCACCACCCGCGCGATCTCCTGCGCGCTGTCCACGTCTGCTGCGCCGGGACGCGTCGACTCGCCGCCGACATCGATCAGGTCGGCCCCTTCCTCGATCAGGCGCAGGGCATGCGCGACCGCGTGCGCGGGATCGGCGAACTCGCCGCCGTCGGAGAAGGAGTCCGGCGTGACATTGACGATGCCCATCAGGCGCGGCCGGTCCAGCGCCAGCAGGCGGCCACGGCAATCCAACTGCGGAACGGGGGGGTCGAACATGCGCGGTCGTCCGTCCAGGCGGGAGCCCAGGCTAGCGGATTGCGCCAGTCGGGCAAGGCGCCGCGCCAACGACGACGCCGCCCGCAGGCGGCGTCGGGCGGCACAGCGGCAGGGTCAGTGCAGCTCGGCCGGAGTGCCCAGGTTGGAACTGGCGCCGGCGCTGGGGGTAGGCCCGCCCGGCTTGGGTCGCGGCTCGGACCAGTCACGCGGCGGCGGCACGTCGCGGCCGGCCATGATGGCGTCGATCTGCTGCGCGTCGATGGTTTCGTATTTCAACAGCGCCTCGGCCATGGCGTGCAGCTTGTCCAGGTTGGCCGTCAGCAGGCTCTTGGCCTGCGCATAGGCGCGTTCGAGGATGCCCCGCACCACCTCGTCGATCCTGCGCGCGGTCTCGTCGGACACGTTCTTGTGCTGGGTCACGGAACGCCCGAGGAACACCTCGTCCTCCTGCTCGCCGTAGGCGATCGGACCCAGTTCGTCCGACAGGCCCCACTTGGTCACCATGTTGCGAGCCATCTCGGTGGCGCGCTTGATGTCGTTGGAGGCCCCGGTGGTGACCTTTTCCGGCCCGAAGATGATCTCCTCGGCCACGCGGCCGCCGTACAGCGAGCACAGGTTGCCGTGGATGTAGGTACGGTTGTAGCTGTAGCGGTCGGCCTCGGGCAGGAACATGGTCACGCCCAGCGCGCGGCCGCGGGGGATGATGGTGACCTTGTGTACCGGATCGTGCTCGGGCATGAGGCGACCGACGATGGCGTGCCCGGCCTCGTGGTAGGCCGTGTTGCGCTTCTCGTCCTCGCTCATGACCATGGAGCGGCGCTCGGCGCCCATCATGATCTTGTCCTTGGCGCGCTCGAAGTGGTCCATGGTCACCTCGCGCAGATTGTCGCGCGCGGCGAACAGGGCCGCCTCGTTCACCAGGTTGGCCAGGTCCGCGCCGGAGAACCCCGGCGTGCCGCGGGCGATGACCATGGGCTCCACGTTGGCCGCCACCGGCACCTTGCGCATGTGCACCTTGAGGATCTGTTCGCGGCCGCGCACGTCGGGCAGCGGAACCACCACCTGGCGATCGAAGCGACCGGGGCGCAGCAGGGCCGGATCGAGCACGTCGGGGCGGTTGGTGGCGGCGATGACGATAATGCCTTCGTTGCCCTCAAAGCCGTCCATCTCCACCAGCAGCTGGTTCAGGGTCTGCTCGCGCTCGTCGTGACCGCCGCCCAGGCCGGCACCGCGATGGCGGCCGACCGCGTCGATCTCGTCGATGAAGATGATGCACGGCGCGTGCTTCTTCGCCTGCTCGAACATGTCGCGTACACGGGCGGCGCCGACACCGACGAACATCTCGACGAAGTCCGAGCCGGAAATGGTGAAGAACGGCACCTTGGCCTCGCCGGCGATGGCCTTGGCCAGCAGGGTCTTGCCGGTACCGGGCGAGCCCACCATGAGCACGCCGCGCGGGATCTTGCCGCCCAGCTTCTGGAACTTGCCCGGATCGCGCAGGAACTCGACCAGCTCCTTGACCTCCTCCTTGGCCTCGTCGCAACCGGCGACGTCGGCGAAGGTAACCTTGACCTGGTCCTCGCCCTGCAGGCGCGCGCGCGACCGCCCGAAGCTCATCGCTCCCCGTCCGCCGCCGCCGGACTGCATCTGGCGCATGAAATAGATCAGCAGGCCGATGAAGATCAGGAACGGCACCCAGTTCACCAGGATGCTGATCAGCGAGAAGCCGTTGTCGGCAGGCTCCACGCGCAGGTTCCTCACGTTCTTGCGCAGATCGTCGATGGTGCCCTCGCTGGGCAGGATCTGCGTCTTGACCGTGCTGCCGTCGCTCATCTTGGCCTCGACGGTGCGGTTGTCCGCACGCACCACTGCCTCGGCCACTTCCTTGTTCTGCACGTGCTGCATGAAGTCGGAGAACGACATGTCCGCCGGACCGGCGCCGCGCGGATTGAAGCTCTGGAACACCGTCAGCAGCACCACTGCGATGATCAGCCAGAGCAGCAGATTTTTCGCCATGTCGTTCATTTTCACCTGTCGCTCCTGGAACGCCGGCCCGTGGCCAGCGCGTAGACCTCGGCGGAACGCGCCCGCGAAGCCTTGGGTTTGCGGATGCTGACGCGCTCGAAATCGGCGCGCAAGTTCCGTACGTACTCGTCGAATCCGGCGCCCTGGAACAGCTTGATCAGGAAAGCCCCGCCCGGCTTGAGCCACTGCCGGGCGAAATCCAGCGCCAGTTCCGCCAGATGCATCATGCGCGCCTGGTCCACCACCGCCACGCCGCTCATATTGGGGGCCATGTCCGACAGCACAAGATCCACCGTGGCACCGGACAGTTTCGCCTCCAACTGCCTGAGCACACTTTCTTCACGAAAATCGCCCTCGATGAAATCCACGCCGGCGATGCCCTGCATGGGCAGGATGTCCAGGGCGACGATGCGGCCACTGCCGCGCAGACGCTCGTTCACCACCTGTGACCAGCCGCCGGGGGCCGCGCCGAGATCGACCACCACCATGCCGGGCTTGAGCAGGTGGTCGCGCTCGATCAGTTCCTCCAGCTTGAATACGGCGCGCGAGCGCCAGCCCTCGGCCTGGGCACGCTTGACGTAGGGGTCGCTGAAGTGCTCCTGCAGCCAGCGGGAGCTCGATTTGGAGCGGGCCATGAGTACGCACAACGGTGGGGCGGGTGGCCGGATCGGGAGGCCCCGGGATCGCCACCTGCACTGCCCCGGATGCCCTGCCGCAACGTCGCTGAGCGGCCTGCCGGCAACTCACGGTGCGGTGCAGCATGATACCCTTTCCGCCCTTCCTGCGCGGTCCGAGTCCACCATGAGCCTGACGCCCAGCCAGCGCCGCTACCTGCGCGGCCTCGCCCACGACCTCAAGCCTGTCATCCAACTCGGCGCGAAGGGCGCCACGCCGGCCGTGCAGTCGGAATTCGACCTGGCCCTGGCGCACCATGAGCTGATCAAGGTCAAGATTCCGGCCGAAGATCGCGGAGACTTCGCGGCGCTCGCGCGCGAACTGGCCGAGGCAGCCGGGGCGGAACTGGTGCAGACCATCGGCCGTACTGCCGTCTACTACCGCAGGAACAAGGACGAACCCAAGCTGGCCCTGCCGAAGTAGACCGATGCTGCAGTTGAGCCTCAACCGCCCCGGCGAGCACCTGTTCGTGCGCGCAGCCTCGGCCGAGGCCATCACCGTGGTCGACCGCGTCCTGACGCGCAGCTTCCTGCTGGCCGCCGACCGGGCGCAGGAGGTCTGGCCGGTGCAGGACCTCGCCCAGCTCGACGCGACCGCCATCGATGCCGTACTGGCCCTCCGTCCGGAGGTGGTGATTCTCGGCACGGGCGCACGCGCGGTCTTTCCGCCGCCGGCCGTGCAGGCGCAGTTCCTGCAGCGCGGCATCGGACTGGAGACGATGGACAACGCCGCCGCCGCACGCACCTTCAACGTGCTGGTCAGCGAGGGCCGTCGCGCCGTGGCGGCCTTCATCCTGCCCGGCTAGCGGGCGCCACTCAGGCTCCGCCGACCCCTTCCGATTCGCCGATGCGGCGCAACCGCGCCAGCGCTTCGACCTGGATCTGCCTCACGCGCTCGCGCGTGAGGCCCAGCTCGGCGGCGATCTCCGCCAGGGTCTGCGCGGGTTCGCCGGACAGGCCGTAGCGTCGCTCCAGCACCAGCCGCTGCCGCGGCGTGAGCTTGGCCAGCCAATCAGGCAGACGTCCACCGGCGAGTTCGGCATACGCTCCGTGAGGGCTGGCCTCGGGTTCGGCCTGCGCCACTTGCTCCACCAGGGCGCGGTCGTCGTCCTCGCTCAAGGGCGCGTCGAGCGAGCGGATCGCCTCGGTGTGCGAGAACAGTTCCGCCACCTCGGCGGCCGGCTTGCCGGTGGCCAGCGCCAGCTCCTCCACCGTGGGATAGCGTCCGCGCGCCGCGGTGAACTCGCGCCGCGCACGCAGCACACGCGCCAGCTCGCGCAACACCTGTGCCGGCAGGCGCACGGTGCGCCCCTGCTGCATCAGTGCGCGCTGCACCGCCTCGCGGATCCACCAGGTGGCATAGGTGGAAAAGCGCAGGCCGCGGGTCGGGTCGAACTTCTCCACCGCACGGATCAATCCGAGGTTGCCCTCTTCGATGAGGTCGAGGAGGGGCACACCGCGACCGACGTAGTGGCGCGCCACGGCAACCACCAGGCGCAGGTTGGCCTCGATCAGCTGGCGCCGCGCGGCGCCGTCGCCAGCCTGCACGGCAGCCCCCAGACGCTGCTCGTCGCAGGCATCCAGCAGGGCGATGAGGCCGATTTCACTGAGGTAAGCGCCGGTGGAACTGCGCACTTCCTCGTCCTGGCGCGGCTCGATGACCTCGACCAGTTCGAGCAGCTCGGCCGCGGGGAAATCGGTTTCGGGAGAAGCCGGTTCGGGCATGGCACAAGCATAGCGCCAGTCGCCCGGCGCAGCCGTCCGCACGGCGAACTAGCGCGCGGGGAGGAAGTCGAGCGGATTGCTCGGCTTGCCGTTCCTGCGGATCTCGAAGTGCAGGCCCTCACGATTGACGGCGATGTCGCCCATCTCGGCAATCGCCTGGCCGGCCTTGACCGCGTCGCCCTCCTTCACCAGCCGCTTGCGGTTGTGGCCGTAGGCGGAGAGGAAGCTGGCGTTGTGCTTGACGATGATCAGTTCGCCGTAGCCGATGAGGCCGTTGCCGCTGTAGACCACGGTGCCGTCGGCCGCGGCATACACGGCATCGCCCGCGCGACCGGCGATGTCGATGCCCTGGCGCGTGGGATCGCCGGCCTGGTAGGTGCCGATGAGCTTGCCGCTGGCGGGCCAGCGCCAGCTGACGCCGCCGCTGCTCAGGCTGGCCGCAGGCGCGGGTGCTGGCGCGGCCGCTGCAGGGCCCGGCGGCGCCGCGGCGGGTGTCGGTGCGGGCGGCGCCACCGCGGTGCGCTCCGCGGCCGGCACCTCCCGGGCGGCCGCACCGGCCGCCGCCATCGACGCCGCGGCCGGGGCGTCGGGCGGGTTGCTGCCGCGGCCGCGGTCGCTCGTGCCGACCGGGGCTTGCGCGGCGGTCCGCGCGTCGCGTGGCGGCGCCGCTGTGGCCGTCGATGGAGCGCCGCGGTTGCCCGCCCTACTGCGTTCTTCCGCGGCGATTTCCTCGGCCAGACCGGGGTCGCGCGCAGTCGCCGGAGCGGCGCTGCCGCGGGGGCCTCCCGCGCGCTCGGCGCCGACGACCGCTGTCGCGGCCCGCGGCTCGGGCGGCGCATCGGCGGGCGGGGCCGCGGGGCCGTCCAGGCGCAGACGCTGCCCGACAAAGATGGTGTAGGGCGGCGCGATGCCGTTCCAGCGCGCCAGGTCGCGGAAGTCCAGACCGTTCTTGAAGGCGATGCCGTAGAGCGTATCGCCGGACATGACGACATGGGCACGCGGACCTGCGCGCTCATCCCGCGCCGCTTCGCGCCACCCCGGGACCGCGCCGCCGCTGCGGTCCTCCACCGGAGCCGGCGGCTGCGACGCGCAGGCCGCCAGCAGCAGTGCAGCCGCGGCCAAGACCCATTTGCCTCGCGTCGCGCCCCTGTGCGCTTTCACGATTCGTGCGTCCTCCGCCGCGCGTGCTAGCGCAGCTTGAACCAGACCAGCAGGCCGAGCAGGAGCAGTACGGCCGCCCAGCCCACCCACTCGATCCAGCGGTGCAGGACCGCCTCGGCGCGCGCTCCGCCGGCTCGGATCAGGCCGCACAGCAGATACACGCGCTTGCCGCGTCCCACCACCATGCTGGCGAGAAAAGCCGGCATCGGCACACCGACGATGCCCGAAGCCCAGGTGAAGATCTTTAGCGGCACGGGCGTGAATCCGGCCAGAACCAGCAGCCAGAATGCGGTCCACGGGCTCTGTGCCACGTCCACGCGCAGTTGCTCCACCAGGGCATCGATGCGCGGCAGCCAGCCCAGCGAGGCGAGCAGCGGGCGCAGGGCGTCGAAGGCGTAGTGACCCAGGGCATAACCCACCACCGCACCGGCGAGGGAAAACACCAGGCTCAGGCTGGCCAGGCGCAGCCAACGCTGCGGCTGCGCCAGGGTCATGGGGGCAAGCATCACTTCCGGCATGACCGGAAAGAAGAAGGCCTCGACGAAGCTGAGCGCGGCGAGGATGCGCTCGGCATGGCGGTGGCGGGCCCACTGCAGGGCCTTCTCGTAGATCGGGCGAAACAGCTTCAACGCCATCCCCTGTCGGTTGTGTGGCGCGCGCGCGCAGCAACGCCGCGCCGGCGCGGCGGCATCAAAGCGTGCCCCCGAGCAAGGGCACGAAGGCCACGTCGCACAGCGACTCGCGCACCCAGCCGGAGCCGGGGTCGGCAGCGCGGCGCACGCGCACGAGCCGCTGCCTGCCGGCTGGACCGACCGGCGCCAGCAGCACGCCATCGGGCGCCAACTGGTCGAGCAGGGCCGGCTCCAGTTCGGCGCCCGCGGCCGTCAGCACGATGGCGTCGAAAGGCGCCTCCTCAGGCCAGCCCAGGCGGCCGTCGTCGTGCCTGGAGCGCACGTTCTCCAGACCGAGCTTGCGGAAGCGCCGGCGCGCGTTGCGCAGCAGCTCTTCGATGCGCTCGACCGTATAGACATGCTCCACCAGGCGCGCCAGTACCGCCGCCTGGTAACCGGAACCGGTGCCGACCTCCAGCACGCGCCGCGGCACGCCACCCTGCAGCAGGGCCTCGGTCATGCGCGCCACCACCCACGGCTGGGAGATGGTCTGGCCGTGGCCGATGGGCAAGGCCGTGTTCTCGTAGGCGCGCGTCGCCAGTGCCTCGTCGATGAACAGATGGCGCGGCAACTCGCGCAGCACGTCCAGTACGCGCCGGTCGACGATCCCACCCTCACGCTGCAGCCCGTCCACGAGCCGATCGCGCGCCCGCTGCGAGGTCATGCCCAGACCCTTGGCCTCGCTGCCGAAGCGGCTGAAAACGCTCATCGCCATGCCGTCACGCCGCGTGATCGACGTCGCGCGGCAGCGTCGCCACCCAGCCGGCCACCTTGTCCAGCGCCTGGTAGCGCGTCAGATCGACGTGGATCGGCGTGATGGAGATGCAGCCCTCGCGCACGGCGTGGAAATCGGTCCCGGGCCCGTCGTCCTCGGCGTCGCCCGGCGGGCCGATCCAGTACACCGGACGACCGCGCGGATCGTTCTGGCGGATGCAGGGCGCGGCGCGATGGCGGCGGCCGAGGCGGGTCACGGCGAAGCCGCGCAGCTCGTGCCACGGGCGATCGGGCACGTTGACGTTGAGGATGGTGTCGGCCGGCAGGGGATCGACCAGCAGTCGCCGCATCAGCACCAGCGCGGCCTGCGCTGCGGTGTCGTAGTGCACGCCCTTGTGGTCGGTGCTGACCAGCGAAACGGCGATCGCCGGCAGGCCGAGGAAGCGCCCCTCCATCGCCGCCGACACGGTGCCGGAGTAGATGACGTCGTCGCCGAGGTTGGCGGCGTTGTTGATGCCCGAGACAACGATGTCCGGCTGGAAATCGAGCAGGCCGGCGAGGGCCAGGTGCACGCAATCGGTAGGCGTGCCGGCGACACGGTAGCGGCCGTCCTCCAGGCGCGCGACGCGGATCGGCTGGTCCAGGGTGAGGGAATTGCTCGCGCCCGAACGGTCGCGGTCGGGCGCCACGACGGTGACGTCGCCGACCACGGCCAGTCGCGCGGCGAGCACGCGGATGCCCGGCGCATCGACGCCGTCGTCATTGGAAACCAGAACACGCATGCGCAACCCTTGGACAAATGGCGCCGCGGCCGCGCGCCCACGCGCGCTGACCGGCCCATCGACGCCGAAGCGCGCAGTCTAGCGGATTCGCCCGGCCCGCTCAGCCGCGCCCTGGTTTCGGCGCGCGCGGCGGCGCCGCACGGGTTGCCCGGCGCGACCCCGGCGCCTCCCCCCTGACTGCGACACGCATGCGGCCTCACCTCGCGCATGCCCGGGCTTTGCTACGCTCCCCGCATGAAGTGGCGTCCTTCCCGCGCCCCCGCGCCCGCAACCGTCCCCGACGCCGACGACGTGCGTCTGTTTCACGAGGCGGTCGGTCCGGTACGGCGCCTCGCCGCCGGGGGTGATCCTCTGCGCCCCACTCCGCCCGCTCCCGAACCCACGCAGTTCCTGCGCGACGAGGCGGCGGTGAGCGGCGAACTGCTCACCATGCCGATCGACCCGGCCTCGATGGAAGTGGGCGAGGAGCTGAGCTACCTGCGCGACGGCCATCCGCCGAAGATCCTGCGCCAACTCCGCCGCGGGCAGTACAGCGTGCAGGACGAGATCGACCTGCACCAGATGAGCGCGGAGGTGGCGCGAGCGGCGGTAGCCGTGTTCCTCGCCGAGGCGAAGCGACGTGGCTTCGGTTGCGTGAAGATCATCCACGGCAAGGGGTTGCGCTCGCGCGCCGAGGGCCCCGTGCTGAAGCGCCTGGTCGACCGCCTGCTGCGCCAGCGCGATGATGTGGTGGCCTTCGCCTCGGCGCAGGCGCGCCAGGGCGGCACGGGCGCCGTGCTCGTGCTGCTGCGTCCGCCGCGCTGAGCGCGGCGGACGCCCGCGCCCCTCAGCGGTCGCTGGCGGCTGCGACCTTGCGCGTGGGCAGGTTGACCCAGCGCACCACCGCGCCGCGGTGCACGGCCCAGTCGTTGACCGCCACAACCTTGCCCTCGTCCACTTCCTGGGGCAGATCGCGCTTGACGATGCGCCCATCGCGGCTGGCGCATCCGCACAGCACGACACCGGCCAGGAACACTGCAAAGGCTGACCCGAGCTTCATGGCGACCTCCGCTGACCCAAGTACCGGCCAGGACGCCCGGGCGCGGCGTGCCGTCGCAGCAGGTCCCCGCCAGTCCGGGGCGCCGCAGGGCGCGTCAGCCCTCCGCCGCGTCCGCCTCTGGCAGCACGGACAGTGATTGCGCGTGCAGCAGCTCGCGTACCACCACGGTGGCGTAGGCGCCGGCCGGCAGGGTGAAGGCCAGGTACAGATCCTCGCCATCCCAGCGCCACTCCAGTCCGTGCGGCATGAGGCGCAGGCTGCGCCGCTCCTGGCGCAGGCCTTCGCGCTCCAGGCCGGTGACGAGTTCGGGCTCGTCCCCCGCCGCGGCGCGTTCCAGGGCGGCCACGTCGCCGCGACTGCGCAGTTCGCCCGCGCCCCACAGCGGCCCGGTGGGATGGATGTCGCCGGCCTCCAGGCGCGACTGCAGATGCGGCCCGAACGGCTCCGGCCCGAACACGCTGTGGCTGCCGTCGAGCATCCACACCTCGCCATCGAGCGCCCGATCCCAGCAACCCGCCGTCACGCGCCGAGCCAGAACCGCGTTGAACAGGGCGGACCGTGCGGCCGAGAGCAGCAGCCCATGCAGGTGGCGCGGAACGCGCCGCCGCGAAGCCAGCATGGCGCGCGCGCGCTCGACGTTGTCGCCATCGCGTCCGAAACGCTGCTCGCCAAAGTAGTTCGGCACGCCGCGCGCAGCGATCGCTTCCAGCACCCGCGCACCCGCCTCGCGATCGCCCTGCACCACGCGCAGGCGCAGCGCGAAGGCGTTGCCGCGCAGGGCACCGCGCTTGAGCTTGCGCCCGTGACGCGCGGCCGCCAGCACACGGAATTCGGCGTGCTGCAGCGCGCCCCAGTCCGGCTCGGCGCGGCCGGGCAGATGCACGGAAAACGTCTGCCGCGTCACGGCGTGGCGGTCCTTCAAGCCGGCATAGCCCACCGCCTCGGGACCGACGCCGGCGAAGCGCGCCAGCTCGCGCGCCACGAAATCGGTGTTGGCGCCGCGCTTTTCCACGCGCAGGAAGACGTGCTCGCCGCTGCCGTCCGGGTCGAATCCCAGGTCCTCGTCGACGACGAAGTCCTCGGGCTGAGCGCGCATCAACCCGGACAGCGGTGGACCGCCGTGGGCGCAGGGCCAGCCACCGGTCTGACTCATTCCCGCGCCCCCAGCAGCAGCACGACCGCCAGCGCCGCCAGCCCTTCGCCGCGACCCGTGAAGCCGAGCTGTTCGCTGGTGGTGGCCTTGACGCTGATCTGCTCCGGCGCGGCACCGAGGTCCAGCGCCAGGTGGGCACGCATCGCGGCGGCGTGCGCAGCGACCCTGGGCCGCTCGCACACCACGGTCACGTCGGCATTGCCGAGCACGTAGCCCTGACCGCGCACCAGGCCCGCGCAGTGACGCAGGAACAGCCGGCTGTCCGCGCCCTTCCAGCGCGCGTCGCTCGGCGGGAAATGCTGGCCGATGTCGCCCAGGGCGAGCGCCCCCAGGAGCGCATCGCACAGCGCATGGATCACCACATCGCCGTCGGAATGCGCCAGCACGCCGCGATCGTGCGGGATGCGCACGCCACCGAGCACCACGTGGTCGCCGGGCCCGAAGGCGTGCACGTCGTAACCCTGACCAATGCGCATGGAACCCGTCACGATCCTCCCTCCTCCAGCCAAGGCACCAGGAGCACGCACGGCCAAGCTGGGACATGCCGCATCGGCGCCGCGGCGCCCATGAGCGTCTCAAACATCGCCGGCAGTCCGCGGCAGCAGGAACTCCGCCAACGCGAGGTCGGCCGGTGTGGTGACCTTGATGTTGTCCTCGGCGCCTTCCACCAGGGCCGGCTGGTGCCCCTGCGCCTCCATGGCCGCGGCCTCGTCAGTGACGCCACCGGACAGGTGGGCATGCTGCAGGGCACGTGTCAGCTCGCCACGCCGGAACATCTGTGGTGTCAAGGCACGCCACAGGCCGGCGCGCGGAACGGTGCGCGCAATGCGCGCGCCAGCCTGCGGTGGATCCGTGGCGGCGGCGAGCTTGACGGTGTCGCGCAGGGGCGCAGCGAGGATGCCGCCGCCGGCTGGACCTGCCCGCTCGATCAGTCGGCTCATGTCTCGCGCCCGCACGCAGGGGCGGGCGGCGTCGTGCACCAGCACGAAATCGTCGTCACGCACCGAATGCGGCAGGGCGCGCAGGCCGGCCAGCACGGAGTCGGCGCGCTCCCGCCCGCCCAGTGCGGTCTCCAGCGGCTTGCCTTCCAGCTCGTTGAGTCGGGGCCACAGCGCGTCGTCGGGCGCCAGCACGACCATGAGTCCGGCGATGCGCGGATGGGCGGCGAGGCGTTGCAGCGTCCGCAGGATCATCGGCACGCCGGCCAGCGGCAGGTACTGCTTGGGCACTTCGGCACCGAAGCGCTGCCCGCGGCCGGCGGCCGGCACGATGCACCACAGGGCTGCCGGCGGGCCAGCGCCGTCGCCCTGCAGCAGGGTGAGGCCGCTAGCGCTCATGCGCGACGCTGCCCTCGGCGGGTGCGGCGGACCCCGAGGACGCGGGCGGACCGCCCTTCACCATCGGTTCGGCTTCGATCACCTGGTAGAAGGTCTCGCCGGGCTTGATCAGCCCCAGCTCGGAGCGGGCGCGCCCCTCGATGGCGTCGCGCCCCTCCTTGAGGTCCTGCACTTCGGCCGACAGCGCCTCGTTGCGCGCCTTGAGCCGCTCGTTCTCGCGCTGCTGCTCGGCCACGTGCTGACGCAGCGACGCCAGCTCGCGCATGCCGCCCTCGCCGGTCCACAGTTTCAGCTGCAGGGCGATCAGCAGGATGAGCAGGACAAGGGCGGCCCAGCGCAGCACGTCGGTCGTCGGTCACGGATCAGCCGAGCAGACCGGGCACGTTGGGGAACGCCTCCCGACCGGCGTAGCGCGCGGCGCTGCCCAGCGCCTCCTCGATGCGCAGCAGCTGGTTGTACTTGGCCACGCGGTCGGTGCGGCACAGCGAACCGGTCTTGATCTGCGTGGCCGTGGTGGCCACGGCGATGTCGGCGATGGTTGTGTCCTCGGTCTCGCCCGAGCGGTGCGACACGATCGCGGCGTACTTCGCCGCATCGGCCATGGCGATGGCTTCCAGCGTCTCCGACAGCGTGCCGATCTGGTTCACCTTGATCAGGATGGCGTTGGCAATATGCCTGTCGATGCCTTCGCGGAAGATGCGCGGATTGGTCACGAACAGATCGTCGCCCACGAGCTGCACCTTGCCGCCGAGCTTCTCGGTCAGGCCCTTCCAGCCGTCCCAGTCGCCCTCGGCCATGCCGTCCTCGACGGTGATGATGGGATAGCGCGCACACCAGTCGGCGAGGAAGTCGGCGAACTGTTCGGCGCTGAGACGCTTGCCCTCGCCGGCGAGGTTGTACTTGCCGTTCTCGTAGAACTCGCTGCTGGCCACATCGAGGCCCAGGTAGACGTCTTCGCCGGCGCGGTACCCGGCCTTGGCGATGGCTTCGAGGATGGTTTCCACCGCCTCTTCGTTGGACTTCAGGTCGGGCGCGAAACCGCCCTCGTCGCCCACCGCCGTGGACAGGCCGCGCGCCTTCAGCACCGACTTCAGCGCGTGGAAGATCTCGGTGCCGCAGCGCAGCGCCTCGGAGAAGCGCGAGAAGCCCACTGGCAGGACCATGAACTCCTGCATGTCGACGTTGTTGTCGGCATGCGCGCCGCCGTTGATGATGTTCATCATCGGCACCGGCAGCACCGCCGCACGATCGCCGGCGAGATACTTCCACAACGGCAAGCCCTTCGAGGCCGCCACCGCGTGCGCGTTGGCGAGCGACACGCCGAGCAGGGCATTGGCGCCCAGGTGGTTCTTGTTGGGCGAGCCATCCAGCGCGATCAGGCGGGCGTCCAGACCCTTCTGATCGGCCGCGTCGGCGCCCTGCAGGGCCGCCGCAATGGTGGTGTTGACGTTGGACACCGCGCGCGTCACGCCCTTGCCGAGGTAGCGCGTCTTGTCGCCGTCGCGCAGCTCCACCGCCTCGCGCGAGCCGGTGGAGGCGCCGGACGGCACCGCCGCGCGGCCCATGTGGCCGCTGCTCAGGGTGACTTCGGCTTCGAGCGTGGGATTGCCGCGGGAATCGAGGATTTCGCGGGCGTGGACTTTGGTGATGGCGGTCATTAGCTTTCCAGAAATAAACGAAATGATCTGAGCCTCAATTACTGATGTTAGTGCGCATGACTGCACTGCATCAGTTTCGTTTCGCGTGGATATTTCAACAGATCTCGGTCTTGCGTAGTTTCAATTGTCCTGAAACTGGCTCCGGCCTTCACCACAGCGCTCATGAACGCCACGTCGGCGTCTTCGCTCGTGCAAGTGACCCAGATTTCAACGCAGCCCAAAGCCTTGGGCGCTCCATCTGACGTCAGCTTGGCAATTAGTTCATCAAGTCCAAACCAATCGGCGCCCAACTGATACTTCTGCTCTACCGACCTTCTTAGCAAAAGGGTTGGACCCTTGCAGCGATAAGCGTCGCCCGCAAGAAAATGTTCGGGCCGAATTGATGATTGATATGGTGCAGAACCGCCTGCGGTAGCTGTTGCAACTCCGAAACAACTCAACGCCAGAATTCGGCGGATCATGGCAACTCCAGTAGCCCGTTCTTCTTGGCTACTCGATCGATGGCCACCAGCGTTTCCAGCAAGCCTTCCATCTTCCCCAGCGGCCACGCATTCGGCCCGTCGCTGAGCGCCTTGTCCGGGTCCGGATGGGTCTCGGCGAACAGGCCCGCGATGCCGGCCGCCACCGCCGCGCGGGCCAGCACCGGCACGAATTCGCGCTGGCCGCCGCTCTTGCCGTCAGCGCCGCCGGGCAGCTGCACCGAATGCGTGGCGTCGAACACCACCGGGCAGCCGGTATCGCGCATCACCGCGAGGCTGCGCATGTCCGACACGAGGTTGTTGTAGCCGAAGCTCGCGCCGCGCTCGCACACCATGATCTGCTCGTTGCCCGTGGCTTTTGCCTTGGCGGCGACGTGCTTCATTTCCCAGGGCGAGAGGAACTGGCCCTTCTTGATGTTCACCGGCTTGCCGGCGCGGGCCACGGCCTGGATGAAGTCGGTCTGGCGGCACAGGAAGGCGGGCGTCTGCAACACGTCCACCACGGCGGCCACTTCGTTCATCGGCGTGTATTCGTGCACGTCGGTGAGCACCGGCACGCCGATCTGGCGCTTGACCTCGGCCAGCACCTTCAGGCCTTCCTCCAGGCCCGGGCCGCGAAAGCTCGTGCCCGAGGTGCGGTTGGCCTTGTCGAAGCTCGACTTGAAAATGAAGGGCACGCCGAGGCGCGAGGTCATTTCCTTGAGTTGCCCGGCGGTGTCGAGCTGCAGCTGCAGCGACTCGATCACGCAGGGGCCGGCGATCAGGAACAGCGGCCGGTCCAGCCCGACCTCGAAGCCGCACAGATTCATGCTCACGCGTTTACCGCCAGGCGCGACGCCGTGCGCACCGCCTTGTATTCGCGCGCGGCCTGCACGAAGCCGGTGAAGAGCGGATGGCCGTTGCGCGGGGTGGAGGTGAACTCCGGGTGGAACTGGCAGGCAAGGAACCAGGGATGCTGCTGCAGCGGCAGCTCCACCATCTCCACCAGCAGATCGTCCATCGACTTGCCGCCGATGACCAGACCGAGATCCTCGAACTTCTGCCGATACAGGTTGTTGAACTCGTAGCGGTGGCGGTGCCGCTCGCGCACCACGTCCTGGCCGTACAGCGCGCGCGCCAGCGAACCGGCCTTGAGCCGGCACTCCTGCGCGCCCAGGCGCATGGTGCCGCCGAGGTCGGACTCCTCGTCGCGACGCTGCACTTCGCCGCTGGCGCTGGTCCACTCGGTGATGAGGGCGATCACCGGATCGGCACACTGGCGCTCGTTCTCGGTCGAGTTGGCCCCGCCCAGACCGGCCACGTGGCGGGCGAAATCCACTACCGCTGCGTGCATGCCGTAGCAGATGCCGAAGTAGGGAATGCGGTTTTCGCGGGCGAACTTGGCCGCGGCGACCTTGCCCTCGAAGCCGCGCTTGCCGAAGCCGCCGGGCACCAGGATGCCGTCCACGTCGCGCAGCACCTCGCCGCCGTCGGCCTCGATCTGCTCGGACTCCAGCCAGCGCAGGTTGACCCGCGCCGCCTGCTTGATGCCGCCGTGGCGCAGGGCTTCGCCCAGCGACTTGTAGGCGTCCTTGTGCTCGACGTACTTGCCGATGATGGCGATGGTGACTTCGTCCTTGGGGTGCTCCACCGCCGCCACGGTGCGCTCCCAGGCGGAGAGATCGGCGGGCTTGGCGTCCAGGCGCAGCTTGTCCACCACGATCTGGTCCAGGCCCTGCCCGTGCAGCCACAGCGGCAGCCGGTAGATGATGTCCACGTCCATGGCGCTGATGACGGCCTTTTCCGGCACGTTGGTGAACAGCGCAATCTTGCGCCGCTCGCTCGTCGGCAGCGGCTGCTCGCAGCGGCACAGCAGGATGTCGGGCTGGATGCCGATGGAGCGCAGTTCCTTCACCGAGTGCTGCGTCGGCTTGGTCTTGATCTCGCCCGCGGCCTTGATGTACGGCACCAGGGTCAGGTGCATGAACAGGCACTGCTCGGCGCCATGCTCGATGCGGATCTGGCGGATGGCCTCCAGAAAGGGCAGCGACTCGATGTCGCCCACCGTACCGCCGATCTCCACCAGGGCCACGTCGTAGCCGCGCGTGGCCTCGTAGATGCAGTGCTTGATCTCGTCGGTGATGTGCGGGATCACCTGCACCGTGGCGCCGAGGTAGTCGCCGCGGCGCTCCTTGCGGATCACCGCCTCGTAGATCTTGCCGGTGGTGATGGAGTTCTTGCCGGTCAGGCGCGTATTGACGAAGCGCTCGTAGTGGCCGAGGTCGAGGTCGGTCTCCGCGCCGTCGTCGGTGACGTACACCTCGCCGTGCTGGAACGGGCTCATGGTACCCGGGTCGACGTTGATGTACGGGTCGAGCTTCATCATCGTCACGCGCAGGCCGCGCGCCTCAAGGATGGCCGCCAGGGAGGCCGCTGCGATGCCCTTGCCAAGCGAGGACACTACGCCGCCGGTAACGAAGATGAGGGGAGTCATGGACGCAGCACTGTGCTGGTAAAGCCCCATTTTACCGGCTGCCGGGGTCGGCCGCGAGTCGGCATTTGTCGCGGCGGCCCGCCCCTGCTAGCGTGCGGCGTCTTTACGCCGCCAGGCCGCACCGATGGATGCCCACCCCCGCCTAGCCGCCCTGCGCCAGCGCCTGCAGGCGCTGGGGCTCGCTGCCGTGGTCGTACCCACCGCCGACCCGCACCTGTCCGAATACCTGCCCGAGCGCTGGAAGGGGCGCAAGTGGCTGAGCGGCTTCCACGGTTCGGTCGGCACCCTGGTGGTCACCCCAGACTTTGCCGGCCTGTGGACCGATTCGCGCTACTTCGAGCAGGCCGAGCGCGAGCTGGCGGGCCAGCCGATCCAGCTGATGCGCCTGCGCATCGCCCACACGCCCGAACACGTCGACTGGCTGGCCGAGCACTTGCCCGCCGGCGCCGTCGTGGCGGTACCCGGCGATGTGCTCAGCCTCGCCGCCCGTGCGCAGATGCTGGAGCGCTTCGCCGCGCGCGGCATCGTCCTGCGCACCGACCTCGACCCGCTGGACGCGGTCTGGACCGCGCGGCCCGGCCTGCCCGATGCCTACGTGCGCGAGCATGCCCGCGTCTACGCCGCCGCGACGCGCAGCGAGCGCCTGCAGCGCGTGCGCGGCGCCATGCGCGCCCACGGCGCCAGCCACCATCTGGTGTCCAGCCTGGACGACGTCGCCTGGATCACCTGCCTGCGCGGCAGCGACGTGCCCTACAACCCGGTGTTCCTGGCCCACCTGCTGATCGGCCCGGAGCGCGCCACGCTGTTCGTCGCCCCGGGCAAGCTCGCCGCCCCGCTGGCGGCGCGCCTGTCCACCGACGGTATCGACCTGGCTCCCTACGGCGAGGCGGCCGAGGCGGTGGCGGCCCTGCCCACCGAGGCGCGCCTGCTGCTCGACCCGCGCCGCGTCGTGTGCGCCCTGACCGAGGCCCTGCCCGCCGGCGTGCAACGCCTGGAGGCGGTCAACCCCAGCCAGCGCTTCAAGGCGCTCAAGAGCGAAGCCGAGCTGGAGCACGTGCGCCGCACCATGGAGCACGACGGTGTGGCGCTGGTGCGCTTCCTGCGCTGGTTCGAAGCGGCGCAGGCGCGGGAGGAGGCCCTCACCGAGCTTGACCTGGCGGAGAAGCTGCACGGCTTCCGCGCCCAGCAGGAGGGCTTCGTCAGCGAGAGCTTCGCCACCATCGCCGGCTACCAGGCCAACGGCGCCCTGCCCCACTACCGCGCCACGGTGGCGAACCATGCGCGCCTGGAATCCCACGGTCTGCTGGTGCTCGACTCCGGCGGCCAGTACGAGGGCGGCACCACCGACATCACGCGCACCCTGGCCCTGGGCGAAGTCACGCCCGAACAGCGCCGCGACTACACCCTGGTGCTCAAGGGCATGATCGCCCTGTCTGCCGCGCGCTTCCCGCGCGGCACCACCGGACCGCAGCTCGATGCGCTGGCGCGCGCGCCGATCTGGGCCGACGGCATCAACTACGGCCACGGCACGGGCCACGGCGTGGGCTATTTCCTCAACGTGCACGAGGGGCCGCAGGCCATCCGCCCGCCCCTGGCCGGCGAAACTGCGGCACCGCTCGAACCTGGCATGATCACCTCCAACGAACCGGGCATCTACCGGCCGGGGCGGCACGGCGTGCGCATCGAGAACCTCATCGCCACGGTGCCGGCCGGCAGCTCGGAATTCGGTGACTTCCTCGCCTTCGAGACGCTGACGCTGTGCCCGATCGACACGCGGCCGATCGAGCGCGATCGTCTGCGTGCCGACGAGGCTGCCTGGCTCGACGCCTACCATGCCCAGGTGCTGGCGCGGCTGGAACCGCACCTGGACCCCGCCGAGCGCCACTGGCTGGCGCAGCGCTGCGCGCCGCTGGCCTGAGCGCAGCGCCGCGGCGGCGGCGGTGCGCGTCGCGCGGGGCGGCTGCTGCAAAGCCCGCGCGTTTCGGCCACCATAGGCGTTTGCGCGCGGGACGGTCCAGGCGCGAGGCAATCCGGGGGTTCGCGTGGGTCACATCGCCGCTGTCTGCGCCGCCGAGCGCGGGCGCTCCAGCCGCATCGGCGTGATCGCCGGCACGCGGCCGGAGGCGATCAAGCTGGTGGCACTGGTCGAGGCCCTGCGCGCGCTGCCGGCAGGCTGTCTGTTGATCAACAGCGGGCAGCATGCCGCCATGGTGCAGCGCACGCTGCAGCACCTCGGCTGCACCGCCGACCTCTCCCTGCCACAGATCGCCGCCCCCTCGCTGTCGGCGGCCGTGCGCACGCTGCGCGCGCAGCTGCGCGACGCCCTGCGCGAAACCCGGGTAGAGGCCGTCGTGGTGCAGGGCGACACGTCCAGCGCCTACGCCGGCGCCCTCGCCGCCGATGAAGTGGGGCTGCCACTGATCCACCTGGAAGCCGGCCTGCGCAGCGGACACCCGTTCCGCCCCTTCCCGGAGGAACTCTTCCGCCGCCGCATCGCGCCGCTGGCCGCGCTGCACCTGGCTCCCACCCTGGCCGCCGCGCGCAACCTGCTCGGGGAGGGCATCGACCCGGCGCGCGTGCGGCACGTCGGCAACACCGTGATCGACCTGTTGCGACGCGAGGTGGAGGCCGGCCACGCGGTCGAGCTGCCTTTCCTGCCCGCGACGCCGCGCCTGGCCACACTCACGCTGCACCGGCGCGAGAACTACGGCCACGGCCTGGACACGGCCTGCGCGGCCGTCCTCGACCTGCTCGCCGCCGCGCCGGACCTGGGACTGGTGTGCCCGGTGCATCCCAATCCCGCCGTGGGGACGCGCATCCGCCGCTGGCTCGGCACTCACCCGCGCATCGTCCTGACCGCCCCACTGGACTACCGGCCCTTCATCGCCCTGCTGGCGCGCTCGCAGCTCGTCGTCACGGACTCGGGCGGCATCCAGGAGGAGGCGCCGTACCTCGGCACGCCTGTGCTGGTGGTGCGCGAGAACACCGAGCGGCCGGAGGCCGTCGCCCTGGGCGCGGCGACGCTCGTGCCGCTGCGGCGCGAGCGCATCCTGGCCGAAGCGCAGCGCCTGCTCGCCGCGCCGCGTCCGCGCGCGCTTGCCTTCGACGCCGCGGCGCCGTTCGGCGACGGCCGCGCTGCACTGCGTTGCGCGGCCGCACTGCAGGAACTCCTGGCCATGCGCGACGCCAGCCTGACCCTTCCCCCCTGACCCCATGACCGCCATGCCCTCCGCCCCTCTGGCCCGTGCAAGCGCCGCGGCTGCCGATCGCCTGCGCCGCTGGCTGCTTTCCCCCGCCGTACAGTTGCGCGACGGTCCCGCCGCCGGCGGCGTGGTCGGCGCTTTCGATGCCGACGGCAGCCCGCGCTACACCTATCCGGAGATCGCCGGCTACTACCTGCACTGGCTGGCGGAGCTGGCGCACTGCCGCGTATCCGACGGCCTCGACGCCCACGCCGGACGCAGCGCCGCCTGGGCGCAGCGGGCGCTCGCCGGCGACGCACCGCCGCAGACGCGCCACTACCTCGTCGCCGCACCGCCCGATTGGCGCAACGACGCCAGCTTCTTCTTCGATCTGGCGATGTTGCTGCGCGGCCTGACCGCAGCGGCCGAGAGCGCTCTCATCCCCCTGCCGCAGGACAGCCTGGCCCGCCTCGTGCGCGAACTGGCGCACTTCGTGTCGGCCGACGGCAGCCTGCGCGCCGCACGCCCCGTGCGGCCCGCGGCCGACCTCCCCGCGCGCTGGTCCACCTGCGGCGGCCCCTTCGAGGTCAAGGCCAGCTCGCGCGTGCTGCTCGCGGCGCGCCACCTCGACCTGCCCGCCGCCCTTGCCACAGCCTGCGCGCGCGAGGCCGAGCGGCATGCGCCGCACGCCGCCACGATGGACCTGGACATGCTCCATCCCACGCTGTACTTCGCCGAAGGCCTGCTGCTGGCGCAACCGCAGCGCGCACCGGCGCTGGTGCAGTTGCTCGACCGCTGCCTGTCCCTGCAGCGGGCCGACGGCAGCCTGCCCGAGGCGGCATCCGGGTCGGACCTGCCGCGCAGCGACATCATCGCGCAGGCGCTGCGCCTGGGCCTGTTGCTGCATTCGAGCGCGACGCTGGACGCCGCGCGGCGCGCCCATCTGGACGCCCTGGTGCAGGCCCTGCTGGCACGCGTCGGCAACGACGGCACGCTGGCCTTCGTGCCCGGCACGCCCGCGCCGCAACCCAACGTGTGGTGTGGACTGTTCGCCGAGCAGGCGCTGCGCTGGTACGCGCGCTGGAGCGAAGGGCAGAGCCTGCCGACCGCCGAGTGGCTGGTGTGAGCGCGGCAGCCCGCTGGCGCCGCCGCGCCGCGCTGCTGCTGCGCCTGCTGCCGCACGTGCCGCTGGCCGCCGCACTGTTGCTGGCCGGCCGCCTGGCGCGCCGCGTGCGAGCAGCCGGCCCGCCGGCACAGGCAGCCGGCTGGTCGCCCGGGCTGAGCGTCATCGTGCCCGAGCGCGGTACTCCCGACCTGCTGGCCGAGACCCTCGAGGCGCTGGCGGCGGCACTGCGCGGCGTCGCCGAACCGACCCAGGTCATCGTCGTGGTGAACGGCGCCGCGGCGGACGACTACGCCGAGCTGCGCCGGCGCCACGCCGGTGTGGACTGGCAGTTCCACGCGCTGGCGCTCGGTTACAACGGCGCCATCGCCGCGG
>Ga0208826_1000723_pt1 | contig 32212 bp, 30 predicted proteins | sample AD_UKC115_MetaG_FD_184451 | JGI IMG/M metagenome (GOLD analysis project Ga0208826, IMG submission 184451) | Active sludge microbial communities of municipal wastewater-treating anaerobic digesters from Hong Kong - AD_UKC115_MetaG (SPAdes)... | ecosystem: Engineered > Bioreactor > Anaerobic >...
GGCCGGTTTAGTAATGCTGACCAATTGGATTAAATATTTTTTTAGCCCTTTGCTGCCCCCGCCCCGGGGGTAAAAATATACCTGAAAAAAAGTTGAACAAAGAAATTTAACTGAAGATTATTTAGTTTACATGAGATTTGTTTAGCCACGAATGCATCTTCCTGCCATGGTTCGTGCCTCCGAGAAATTTCATTTCCAAATATGTACTATTTCGCTGCGTGAGCTAGGCGCTGGGGTGTTTGGCCGGTTTAGTAATGTTGACCAATTGGATTAAATATTTTTTTAGCCCTTTGCTGCCCCCGCCCCGGGGGTAAAAATATACCTGAAAAAAAGTTGAACAAAGAAATTTAACTGAAGATTATTTAGTTTACGTAGAAATTTGTTTAGCCACGAATGCACGAATAATATGGGCAAGTGTTGGGCACCAGCCTGCCACCGTGCCTAATTATATTTTTCCTGAATGCATCAATGGATAGTTTCATCCTCATTATTGCCCGGATACAATCTGGGATACACTAATAAACACCAGTGATCCTGCGGAACACTGGCGCCAGTAATAATAATAAAAATATCAGGAAAATGTTTCCGGCCGCATCATTGGGAAAAATAATACATCCTGGATGCTTTGTTGGTTAGTGAGCAACATACAGAGCCGGTCAACCCCAAATCCAATTCCACTGGTGGGAGGCATGCCGTATTCGAGAGCACGCAGAAAATCGTAGTCTATGAACATGGCTTCATCATCACCTCGCTCCATCAGCTTTGCCTGATCTTCGAATCTTTCCCGCTGCTCAATCGGATCGTTTAACTCACTGTATGCGTTGGCGATTTCTTTTCCATTAATGATCAGCTCAAATCGTTCTACTAACCCCGGCTTGCTTCTGTGCTTTTTAGTAAGCGGGCTCATTTCTACCGGGTAATCGGTAATGAATGTAGGTTGGATAAAATTCGCTTCACACTTTTCGCTAAAAATTTCATCAATCAGTTTTCCTTTACCCCACTTTACATCTGCGTGTATTCCTAACTGGTGGCATACATCGCGGATGCCCGCTTCGTCCATTTGACTGATGTCGAACCCGGTATATTCTTTAATTGCCTCGTACATCGATATGCGTTTGTACGGAGCCTTGAAAGAAATTTCCTTATCTGCAATCTTAACTACCGGGCTTCCATTCACTGCCACAGCCGTTTTTTCCAGCAGGGCTTCGGTAGTTTCCATCATCCACAGGTAATCCTTATAAGCCACATAAAATTCCAGAATGGTAAATTCGGGATTATGGGTACGATCCATGCCCTCGTTGCGAAAGTTTCGGCTGAATTCGTACACCCACTCAAATCCGCCAACCAAAAGTCGTTTAAGGTATAATTCGTTGGCGATACGCAAATACATAGGTACATCCAGCGCATTATGGTGCGTAATGAATGGCCTCGCAGCGGCACCTCCAGGGATGCTTTGCAAAACAGGAGTATCTACTTCGAGGGCGCCCTGTTCATTTAAAAAGCTGCGGATGGCATTTACCATCCGGGTCCGTTTTATAAACTGTTCTTTTACCCCGGGGTTTACTATCAGGTCGGCATAGCGTTGCCGGTATCTGAATTCGGGATCGGTTACCTCATCAAAGGCTTCTCCGTCTTTTTCTTTCACCACGGGCAGGGGCCTTAATGCTTTAGCCAGCAGCGTAAATTCTTTCACATGGATGGAAGTTTCACCCGTCTTGGTGGTGAAGACATATCCTTTCACGCCAATAAAGTCGCCAATGTCAATCAGTTTTTTCCAAACAGTTTGAAATAACGATTTATCTTCTCCCGGACAGATATCGTCCTGTTTAATATATAATTGAATTTTCCCGGTTTCATCCTGAATCACGGCAAAGTTTGCTTTACCCATGTCCCGGATGCTCATAATGCGGCCGGCCACGCATACATCGGTAAAGTCTTCTTTATTTTCTTCTCCCCGGTAGGTATTCTTTATTTTTGCCGCGGCGGTATTAATGGGATAAAGTGCTGCAGGATAAGGATTGATCCCTATTTTTTCTAATTCCTGAAGTTTTTCCCTACGAATAATTTCCTGTTCCGAAAGTTGGGGCTTACTCATGTTCGTTCTTTAATAGGCGGCAAAGGTATATCTTCATTTTTAGGGCAACAAACAGGAGCCTTTGAAAACATCAAATATTATACAATGAAAAAGCTTTTTATTCTATTTTCAGTTTGTTTCGTGTTTACTTCCTGCGAGGTATTGAACCAGGTACCGGCTGGTACATCTACTCAAAGTGGATCCGTTACCGAATCGGAAGCAGCAACGGGAATAAAAGAAGCCTTATCACAAGGCTTAGCCAAAGCGGTGCTTCAATTAAATACTCCGGATGGTTTTTTTAAAAGTAATTTTTACAAAATCCTCCTTCCCCCGGATGCGCAAAAAGTGGAGAAAACATTGCGGTCGGTGGGAATGGGAGGTATGGTAGATAAGGCCATTCTTCAAATTAACCGGGGCGCCGAAGATGCAGCCGGATATGCGAAGCCCATTTTTGCGGATGCGATTAAGCACATGACGCTTAACGATGCTATTGGAGTAGTTAAAAACGGGGACAGCAGCATTACCCACTTTTTCCGTGAAAAAACCACCGATCAACTTATTGCTGCATTTAAACCGGTTATTAAATCATCATTGGATAAAGTGAGTGCTACAAAATATTATTCCGACCTGATTAATACGTACAACGATTTACCAACTACGTTTAAGAAACTTAATCCCGATCTAACTTCTTTTGTAACCCTTAAGGCTACCGATGCGTTGTTCGATTTGGTATCAAAAGAAGAAAAAAATATCAGGGAGAACCCGGTTGCACGCACCACTGAGATTTTAAAACAGGTATTTGGAAATATGCGATAGTTTTATTCCCATCCCATTTTTATACGAATATGAATTTTGAAAATACCGGTATTTCCCTCGATGGTATCCCTTCTGCCGAAGAAGTGCAATGGCGGCCGGTAGAGCCGGGCCTGAAAAAAGTTAAACTTTATGGGTGGGCTATATGGTGGGTTATAATATTTATGGTTTCGGCAGCTGTAATGTTTTTTATTCCGGGGTTGATGCAAATCAATATTGGAATGGCTGTATTTGCAGTGCTTGCTACCCTTTGCTGGTTTCACTCCTTTTCTATCCGAAAATCTTTGATGTACAAGGCATTCTCCATTCGGGAGCATGATATACTTTATCGTACCGGTTGGATTTTCAGATCCATAAAGGCCATCCCCTTTAACCGGGTTCAGCATTGCAGCGTTTCGGCAGGGGTATTGGGAAGGAAATTCGAAGTGCGGAGTATCCGGCTGTTTACTTCGGGTGGATTTGCTGCTGATGTTCTAATCCCTGGCCTGAATCCACAAACTGCAACTGATTTACAGGAATGGATTTTGAATAAAATACACCAGGATGGAAGAGCAGATTGATTTTTCAAAACCTCAACGACAGCCCATACAAGCTATTGTACAGGCCCTGTTAAAGAGCTTTGCCTCTGCATTAAAAAGTATTTGGCCCTTTGCGCTGGCCTATATCTTCAACCTGAAAAGCCAGGATAACCCAAGGAAGAATACAGTATGGTTGATTTTAATGCTGGGGCTTTCGGCTTTCATCGTGGGCTATACCCTGATTGAATTTTTTTATCTCCGGTTTATGATCCGGGATAAGGAATTAGTTATTAAAAAGGGATTTTTTATTAAACGGGAACTGGTTATTCCGTTTGAAAAAATTCAGGCAATACACCTCGATCGGGACTGGCTTCAACGGTTGCTGGGGATTGCAAAAGTTTCCATTGATACACCCGGTACAACGCATACGGAGGAGCGATTCTTTTTAACCAATAGTATGGCTAAGGCGTTGCGTGATGCCATATTAAATCAGCCAATATCCCATACCGTTAGTGAATCTGCTGAAGAAGCACATTTGCCGGTAATAAATCTTTCGGGGAAGGATTTATTTAAATTGGGGATCTCAGCCAATTTCTTAAAAGCAATGCTGGTATTACTGGGGTTTGCAATAGCCCGGGCCGATGATTTAAGTGGTATTACCGGCAAAACTTCCTGGGATTGGGTGGAGTGGATAGAAGAAAAAACTGCGGGAGGTACAGTGCTGTTAATTGCTTCTGGAATTACTATTATTTTGGTTGTATCCATATTAATTTCTTTCGGATTAGTTATATTAAAGTATGGGAACTTCAGCATGTTGCAAACCACAAAGGGGTTTCATATTCGTTCGGGGCTGATTAATGTGCGTGAAAAATTGGTTCCGTTTAAGAAAGTTCAATTTATTTCATGGGAGGCAAATTGGATACGCCGTCATATACCCTATTACCTTTTTCATTTTCATATTATTGGCGATCATGAGATATCAGATAAGTGGCGGATTGCGGTGCCGGTTACACGCCCTGCTTTTTTTCCCTTGTTGTTTCAACATTACCATCCGGAACTTCCCAAGGGAACGCCCTTTTTAACCATGTCGGGTGCTTATGTGGGAAGGAATATCCTCTATGCAGCCGTATTTTCAATTGCTGCTATTTTAATTTCATGGTTGTTAGGATGGGAGCAGGCTTTGTGGCTGGGAGTTATTTTCCCGTTATGGGTAATAAGGTCCATAATCCATCGTAAAAACTTTAAAGCGGCAATATCCACTGAGGCGATACAGATCAATCATTCTATCTTCAGTAAATCGCATTCGTTGCTGCGTTGGGATAAGGTGGTTTCCGTTTTGGTAAAACAGAATATCTTTCAAAGGCATAGACGCCTGGCAACGCTGGTGCTGTTCACGGGAGGTGGAAAGGTTGAACTACCCTACATTCAACTTTCGGATGCAAACCGGCTAAGGGATTATGCATTGTATAAAGTGGAAGATTAATTTACAAGAGTAGGGTTGCCATCAGTTGGAATTTACTTTTATCCCACAGCAAGCAGTACCTGCCATGCTGCAGAAACCTTTCCTTCATCCAGGAGTTTGGCTGCAAGGCAATGCAGTTCTTTATCCATGTCCTCGGGATTGCTGGCGTAATACTGAAATATTTGTTTTAAGGCTTCGTCCTCAAAAGAAGGATCAATTTTCGGAAACTCGTGCACATTCCCCAATTTCCCTAAATGGTTACCGGTAAGTATTTTACTATTTCGGATGGAATGCGGAAGGGCATCGATACCGATGCCAAGCAATACATTTGGTTTTTCTACTTCAAACAAATTGGATTTATCAACCTTACAATACCAATTCCCTCCCAGGCGGGCTATGTGTTGAATTTTTGTCTGGTCAATCATTTGTTTTTCATCCAGGATGCATTCATCAATATGCATCATCAATACTTCAGCAAATATTAAATTTCCCGCCCCTCCTTTATCACCCAGGTGTTTCACTTCAAAAACACGGCATTCCAGGTTGATCTTGCTTTCCTTTACCCTGGGCGGTTTTACAAGCGAAGATTCAAGCGGGGTAAACCCGGCCTTTTCAAATTCATTTACTCCGGCAGGATACTCGCAGCTTGCCAGGGATACCTGCTGCACCATATCATAGTCAGCAATATTTATCACCACCTCGGGTACTTCTAAAATATTTTCGAGGGTGTGTTTTGTTGTATTATTTCGTACCCTCCTTGCCGGAGAAAAGATGATAACCGGGGGGTTGGATGAAAACAGGTTAAAGAAACTAAATGGACTCAGGTTTACCTCCCCATTTTTGTTGAGGGTGGAGGCAAAGCAGATAGGCCTTGGGGCAATTGCATGCTGGAGATAGTTCTGAACCACCGAAATGGGTTGCTCTCTCAGGTCAACTTTCATGCGTCGTTTTTTTCTTTAAAGCCAAAAGAGACAAATCCGAATCTTCTTTCGTAATGCTGTTTTTTAAAATACCCAGACCGGTGATTTCCATTTCTATCGTATCATTTTCTTTGAGCCATTGTTCCGGGTAATTGGGGTCATTTAATTTTCCGGTCCCATTAAGTTCCAGGAAACAACCCGTACCAACAGTACCACTGCCAATTACATCGCCAGCAAAAATATTTGCCCCATAACTGCAGCGCTCAATAATTTCAGCGAAGGTCCAATCCATATCTGCGAGATTACCCTGGCTTACCAGAACTCCATTTACCTTACAGGTCATATCTAAATTCCAGGCTTTCCCCGTATGGCCGGGTTTACAGGGGACTTCATATTCGGCCAGTTCATCGAGGGTAACCAGCATAGGACCTATGGCGGTTGAAAAATCCTTTCCTTTTGCGGGACCGAGATTGAGTTTCATTTCTTCCATTTGAAGCGTTCTTGCACTCAGGTCATTCATGATCATCAATCCGGCAATATAGTCATCGGCTTCATCGGCAGGAATATTTCTGCCAAATCGGTTGATAACTATTGAAGCTTCCAGTTCAAAATCCAGTTTTTCAAAATGATCGGGCATACATAAAACCTCACCGGGGCCCTGGATCCCATTATGATTGGTAAAATAAAATATCGGGTATTCATCAAATTCAGGAATCATTTCTACCTTCCGGTTTCGCCTTGCTGCGGCTACGTGTTGCCGAAAGGCATAGCCATCGCGGCAACTGGTGGGGTGAGGCACCGGGGCCAATAGGGTTGCCTCATTAAATGGAAGGGTGGGGATTGCCCTGGAAGTACCCGACTTTACACTTTGTTCCGCTGCTTTTGCCAACGGGAAAAAATCGTCCCAATAGTTTAGGAACATAGTCATGCTTACCGGAAGATCCGGATGGAGCCGATCCATATTGTAAAGCATATGGTTAATGCACAGAGCCAGTTGTTCGTGTTCGTTGTTCCAATAAGAAACGAGTTTCATGAATTAAGGTTTAATTAGGATTGCAAAGGTATGGCCTCCGGAGGCAGATTTTTATCAATTCGTATATTTGCAGAATAGATTTACGTTATGAAATTCGATAAAATTCATAATAAGGGCCAGGCGCGAATTTTTAAAAATCATTATCTCGAGTACCTTACGAAAACCCATCCGCTGGTTATCTGGGGTATGTATACGCCCGTTTTTGTTCTTCTCCCGTATTATTCAGGCAACAAATTGGGTATGAGCGGGTTGAATGTGGCATTAATTTTTTTTAGTGGAATTTTCTTCTGGACTTTCACCGAATATATGTTGCACCGTTTTGCCTTCCACTACGATGCCGGATCGCCCACAGGCCGGAGGATAAGTTATATCATGCACGGAAACCACCATGAATTTCCCCGGGACAGGCAACGGCTCTTTATGCCACCAGTCCCCAGCCTGATTATGGCTTCCCTTATTTTTTTACTGATGTATTTGGTACTGGGAAAGTATGTTTTCCCATTTTTCCCGGGATTTATGTTTGGCTACCTCCTTTATGGAAGTATGCATTATGCCATTCATGCCTGGAACCCGCCGTTTAAGTGGATGAAGGCGCTTTGGCGCAACCATCACCTGCATCATTATAAAGATGAAAAAAAAGGATTCGGAGTAAGTAGCACCTTATGGGACCATGTATTTGGCACCGGCTTCGATTTAAAAAAAGAAGTGGAAGACAAGCAAAAGGTACAAGCCTTGATGTTTACCAAAAAGCATTAATTACCACCGTTCTTCATCACTTTCCTTGTTTTGCTGTTTCAATTTTTTTCGAGTTTCGGCTTTCTCCTGTTCTCTTTCCAAAATCATTTTGGCAATAAGGTCTCCTGCATCCTCCTGCGCATGGGTTGCCAGCATTTGCTTAATTTTTTTCTCCTCAATATCAATCCGGTAAAGGATGCGGATCAGGCCATCAAAATCACAAATAATCAGGTTGTTTATCTTTTCTGAAAGAGATTTAAAAAATTCTTCCTCTGATTCCTGGGTTTCAGGAAGAGAGAATAAGGTGGTAATAGTATATGATTGGAAGGCTGCTCCCATTACTATTATTTGAATGCGGTTGTGAAAGGTACTCAATCTGAGAATAAAAGAGAATGATATTCAACAGCCTGAAGAATTGAATAAGGAATGAATGATAGCAATTCAGGCATTACCCCGTGAATTATCAATATTGTTCATGAATACCCATTGCGAAAAGTGCAAAGTCGTATTTCACCGGGTCGGCCGGATCCAGTTCCTTTAAAGTTTCGGTGAGTTCAAGCGCGGTAATCCAGTCGTTTTGTTTGCGGCTTATCAAATTTAATGATCTGGCTACCCTGGCTACATGAACATCTACCGGAATGATGAGTTGACTTTGATTGATGTTTTTCCAGATGCCAAAGTCAACTCCGCCTTTATCCTTTCTTACCATCCACCGCAGGTACATATTTAAACGCTTACAGGCTGATTTTCGTTCGGGTGTGGCGATATGTTTTCTGGTTCTTTCCGGGATATAGGGGAGCGAAAAGAAGGTTCGGTAAAACCCGGCTAACCCCCGTTCTATGTTCTTTTCTTTCGGGTCCCAATCCTTTATAAACGCGTCCTCCAGGGAATGATGCTGTGCATAATGTTGTTTAAGAAAATCGAGGAAATAAAAGAGGTCGGTACTGTTGAAGGTGCGATGTTTAAAATGAACCAAGTGTTTCCGGTCTTTTTCCTGGTGTTGCGTGCAAAATGAATAAGGGGCATTATCCATCAACCGCATTAACTCCAGCGATTTATTGATGATTGTTTTTCTATTTCCCCACGCAAACAAGGCCGAAAAGAAACCCGCTATCTCACGGTCTGGGTTATTCGAAAACTGATGCGGTACGAAAATGGGGTCCACCTCTATAAAATCCGGACGGTTATATTCTTCAACCTTTTTATTCAGGAATTGGATTAATTTTTCATTCATGTCCCATCAGGATAGCGCCTGTGCCAGGTCGTTGATGAGATCATCCGCATCTTCAATTCCCACACTTAAACGGATTAACCCGTCTGAGAGGCCGTTTTTAAGGCGTTCTTCCCGGGGGATGCTGGCATGCGTCATACTGGCCGGGTGGTTAATCAAAGACTCCACTCCGCCCAGACTTTCGGCCAGTGAAAATATTTTGGTGGAAGTGAGTACCTTTTTGGCCGCTTCTGCTCTGTCATCTTTTAATGTGAACGACATCATCCCGCCAAAACCATGCATTTGTTTTTTTGCAATTGTGTAGTTGGGATGGTCTTCAAAACCACACCAATATACTTTTGATACCGCAGGATGTTTCCGCAAAAACTGAGCTACCTTTTCACCGTTCTCGCAATGGGCGCGCATACGCACATGCAGGGTTTTAATTCCGCGGAGTACAAGGAAGCAATCCATTGGCCCCGGTACGGCACCGCAGCTTTTCTGGATAAAATATAATTGGTCTCGCAGGGTTTCATCGTTCATAATTAAGGCTCCCTGAATTACATCGCTGTGGCCCCCGAGGTATTTAGTGGCTGAGTGCATTACAATATCGGCGCCAAGAACCAACGGGTTTTGCAGGTGGGGCGATGCAAACGTATTATCTACACAAAGGATCAGGTTATACTTTTTGGAGATGGACGCCACCGCTTCTATATCGGTGATGTTCATCAAAGGATTCGTTGGGGTTTCAATCCAAATTAATTTGCTGTCTTTTGAAATTGCCGCTTCTACATTATTTACGTTGGTGGTATCCACATAGGTAAAGCGGATACCAAATTTTTCAAATATTTTAGAAAACAGCCGGTAGGTACCCCCATACATATCGCTGGCAGCAATCACTTCATCTCCTGGTTTCAAAAGCTTCATCACGGCATCTGTAGCGGCTACTCCGCTGCTAAAAGCAAGCCCATATTTTCCATGTTCAATAACGGCGAGTGCCGATTCCAGCGCAAAACGGGTAGGGTTTTGGGAGCGGGCATATTCAAACCCTTTATTTACACCGGGCGCCTCCTGAACAAAAGTTGAGGTCTGGTAAATGGGAGTCATGATGGCGCCGGTAGAAGGATCGGGCTCTGCCCCTGCGTGAATATATAAGGTTGCCGGTTTTTTATTCTTTAGCGAATCGTTATTAGACATGAATTAAAAATTTGTATGCAAAATTAAGGATTCGCAGGCGGTCTTTGTTGAAGGAATTCAGCCGCATTCAGGTAACGCCACTCGTAATTGTCGCCGTCGTGAACATGGTAATTGCCTGATTTACCGGATAAAGCCTGTGGCCGAAGGATATGTTCTTTTACCAGGTAGGATTTGCTATCCCGGAGAAGTTCCTGCATTCTTGCATTTTCCATCCATTCTTTTTGCGGCGGCTCGAAGCCTACTTTGTCGGTTCTCCAAGCAATTTCAGGTGGGAGCTTATTTTCTATTGTCTTTCGGAGGATATATTTTGTAAATCCATGATTTATTTTCATATCGGAAGAAAGAGAAAATACAAATTTCACTAATTCGTGAAAGAGGAAGGGTAAACGCACTTCCACGCCATGGGCCATACTATTCCGGTCGGCATAACGTAGTAATTCCTCCAGCCCAAATTGCATAGTGTTGAAATAAAGGATGTCATTAAGTTTGGTGACCACGGGTTTATGGATGCCTTCCCATTCCTTTCCTTTAATGGCTAAAAGGAATTCTTTATTTAAATCGGGATGCTGTACAATCTTGTTAAATTCTTTTTTTTCGAGAGCAATGGATACGTGGGAGGGTAGCCAGGCAGCAATGATATTTTTATACCCCCATTTATAAACAATTTTATTTTGTGAGAAATATTTCTGCTCCGATTTGAATTTTGAAAACCGGTATCGATTTATCACTTCCTGTAAATACCAGTGAATATATTTGGGATATCCGGCCATAATTTCATCGGCTCCCTGGCCATCGAGTAATACCCGGATATTGTTTTGGGCTGCCGATTCAAACACTTTGTATTGGGCATAAATACTGGAAGAGGGGAAAGGCTCCTCCTGGTGGTAGCAAAGCCGGCTAAAATCATCGGCAAGTTGACTGGCACTGGGTGAAACGGAAGTGTTTTGGATATTCCAATGTTGTGAAAGTTGTTGTACAAACCGACTTTCGTCTTTTTCGAAACCGGGGAATAAGGCCGAGAACGTTTGGATTGATTCTCCGGATTTTTGAAGCTCTTTAATATAGGCAAGCACAGTGGAGCTGTCTAATCCGCCGCTTAAACTGGTTCCAACAGGGACGTCGCTACGCAATCTGCGTGATATAGATACCTGGAGCAATTGATCTAATTTTTCGGCTGCCCTTGTTTCAGAGATATTGATCTGACTTTGTTTATCCAGAAACCAGTATGGATGGATAGACAGGCTATTATCTTGCACTTTATAGATCAGGTAATGGGCCCCGGGCAACATAAATATTTGTTCGAAAAAGGTTTGGCGTTTGTTTTCGGGGTTTTGTACATGGCCGAGGCAGATGTAATTCAGCAACATTTTTTGGTTGATGTTTTTTGGAATACCCGCTGCCCATAACGCTTTCATTTCACTTGCGAAATAGAATGAAAAATGATCATTAAAAAAATAAAATGGTTTTTCGCCAAAGCGGTCGCGGGCAGCAAAAAGGCTTTGCATTTTTTCATCCCAGATGGAAAATGCAAACATGCCATCGAAATGCGAGAGGCATTTTTCTCCATAACAATCGTATGCAGCAAGGATCACTTCGGTGTCTGATTGTGTATTAAAGTGGTATCCGGCTTTTATTAATTCCCGGCGCAGTTCCGTGTAATTATAAATTTCGCCGTTGTAAACGATAGAATACCGGGATGCATAATGCATGGGTTGCGCTGCGGCAGGGCTTAGATCGATGATGGCTAAACGGCGGTGTGCGAAACCGGCATTTCCTCCGGGGTTAATGTAAAACCCTTCGCCATCGGGGCCACGGTGCGCAATGGATACTGCCATACGTTTTAACACCGGAAGCGCAACCTGTTGCGTATTTTTAGAGATGATTCCCGCTATTCCACACATATTGTAAAGTTCTTAATTGCGGGTGGTGACACAAAATATAATACTAAAAATTGATGGGCACTTTCACTTTAACGGTATCCCAAACAATGTAAAGGCTTGCCCCTGTTGCCGAAGGTTCAAAGAATATCGTCAGTTCTTCCACCGGGGGCAACTGCTCTATAACGGGTTCGGTTACACGCAGAACATCTTTTTGGGGATCCATGTGGAGCCCCCAGGTGAAAAGGTTGGCATTAAATACAATAGTCCAGCTCTTCTCGGTAGGAATACAGTAAAGAATATATCTCCCTTTAGAAAGTGGATGTCCGCTTATTTTTACATTTTTAAAGAATTCAATTTCCGTGGCTTCGTTGGCTCCCATCCTCCATTCCTTACCATATTGCACCAGGTTTTTCTCGCTATTTCCAAAAATGGATCTTCCTTTTCTTTGCGGGCGACTATAAATTACTCTGGCAATTAGATCCGTTTCACCGGCGCCATTCATTCGCAGGATGGGGAAGTCTTTGGGAAAATAACTCATATCCATCGGGCTCTTATCAATGGCTACATAAGGATTAACCCCTTCCTTTGTTACGCTGGGTTGCAGCCGTATCTCAGGGTTTGGCTTAGACTGGTTGCAGGATAAAAATGGGACTACCGCCGCTGCCAAAATCAGAAATTTTATTTTGATGGTCATATTATAAGCTTATGGGAAGTGATACCCGAATGTTATCCCACATGATAATGAGGCCAAAGCCCGAATCCATTTTTTGAAAGAATATGGAGAGAGGCTCGGTAATGCTTTCCGTTTTTTCAACCGGTACAGCAACCCGTATTATATCCTTGGTACTATCGTAACGGAATGCACCCCATAAATCGGTTACCTGGTTAAGGATGATCGTCCATTTCTCCTTTTCGGGTATTGCAAAAAGCGAATACCTCCCCTTGTTGATTTTAGTATTGTTAATCTTTACATTTTGAAAAAATTCAATCTCTGTATTTTCGTTAGCACCCAACCGCCATACTTTACCATAATTTACCAGGTCGCCAAAAATTACCCGGTTGTTCTTTTCTGGCCTGCTGTATATCACCCGGGCAATAGGAGGCCCCGAAATCCTGTCCTGGGTTTTCAGAAGCGGATAATTTTCCGGGAAATAACTGAAATCAAGCGGAGATTTATCTATGGAGGGCGGCTTTGATTGACCAAATCCGGAAGTTGCAGAAAGTGCCATCACCAAAAAAAGGATTGCCAGGCGCTTCATAAAATGATTTTTCCAAAGATAACAAAATCAGGTTTCTATTGCATCATGAAACAACTGCTGTGCTTCGTGTTGCAGATAAGGAAAGAAATTTTCATAATGCCTTTGTAAAATAGCCAGATTGTCTGTGAATAATCTGAATGCCGGCTGGTGGTTTGTCATGTATTTTGATCTTTTCACCAGCCCCGCAAGGCTTCTCTCAATAGCCCATTCAAATTGGTAATTGTACAACCAGTTGTATTCCTGCATTTTTGAAAAACTATTCCTGAATTTTTCGGGGCATTCATTTATGTAGGGGCTAACCTGGGAATAACAATTCAGGGAAAAGGAAAGCAGGGACGATTGGGAAGCGAATCGGGTTCTATCGTTGGCAAGAAAAAAATCCAAACAAACATCCGTAATGGCGGAAGCATATAGCCCGTATGCCGGTCTGAACAGGTTTTTAGCCTTCGTTATTTCGGGATGCGTATCGGTAATGCGGTCAATATCCCGGTGAAGGCTGATTCCTTTTTGTATGCCCGGGCGGTAGCTATACCTGGCCTTCCCTTTTACAAAATCGCTGATGAGATTGCCGGTAAGCACCTGCGGATCGTTAAACGAAAGAAATGCATGGGCCAGGAAATTCATGAATTGAACTCTTAAGTATATAAATATACTCCACATTGAAGAATTCAGGTTTTGGACGAATATCTATCCAACTTATTGATTTAATTTTTTGGCAACCGATTCATATTTTGCTTCCCCATAAATGAATTTTCCAAAAACGGTTTAACATACCCAGGAAATGAAATTTTTTTCCTTCTTTTTAAATTATGCCCCTACTCATAAAATGAAGGGCACAGAATTATTAATATTGAGTAAATCCTTATTAAGTAAAAATTGTTCGGTATGAAAAAGCAGATCCTTTGTTATATTATTTTATCGGGACTATTACTTTCCTGTCAGCAGGATGATCCCCCGCCCTCCGTTACGCCCAATAATGTATCCTCTACGGTGTCGTCTGGCACATGGCGGATTACTTATTATTACGATTCGGACCATGAGGAAACAAGCTCCTTTACAGGATACAATTTGACGTTTAATTCGAGCGGGTCGGTAGTTGCCGTAAAAAATACGTCCGAAGTTTCAGGCACCTGGGCAACAGGCACGGATGATAGCCAGGTAAAATTGATTTTTGCATTCCCCGCAGGTACTGAGTTTACCGAATTATCGGATGACTGGCATGTTTTGGAGCGATCCGACACACGAATTGGCCTTCGGGATATTAGCGGAGGGAATGGTGGTACCGATTATTTGACATTGGAAAAGAATTAACCGGATTTTTTGGGATAATAAAGAGGGAAAGTTTTATAAGCTTTCCTTTTTTTGTTTTTGGTAAGGCCGGATCCCGGTTTGCGTTGGGAGTATTTTTTACCGAAATGCCTCCTTAAATTTCTTACATTTAGGTAAAATACCTGCTATGTTCCGGATAGCAATCTTCCTTATTTCAGGACTTATTATTTCCCATACCGCATCTGCACAAACCTATAAACAGGGCGAATACAAAACCAGCGATGGAAAATCTTTTTTGAATGCAGAGGAAGCACGCAGGCACCAAAATTCCATAGATGCCGGTACGATCCAACAATCCATAATTGGCAAGTCGCAGGAGGCGGCCGCTGAAAAAGAAAAACAAAAAATGAAGCAGGCAAAGAATGATGCCGATGCCGCTTCATTTCGGCAGGAGCAAAGGCAGGATAATAGCAATACGGCAAGCCGGGAATTTAATAAGGCAAGGAATAATCAACCTCTCGATCTGGGAGCAGCCGGGAAACTGAGTACCGCATTTCCTGAATATGCGGGTAGTTCCGATTATTTAAAAGCCATTTATGTTCTTAGTCTTGTAAAACCATTGGCGCTACCCTCAGATTTTAACGATGTAGTAAACCGGGGAGGGCTCTTTTCCTCCTCCTTAAAAGAAGAGGAAGTACAGCTAATCATAAAGGGGATACTAAAGAACACAGAATCGGTTCAAATTTTTGGTGTTACAGATGAAGGGGCTGAAAAAGTATTTCAACATTACCAGGAAGAAAACACCCCGTTTTGCAATGAAATGCTTCCCCGGTTAATGGCCTATCTTAAGCGGAGATCACAGGATTATTCCTATAAAGCCGGCGCCGGCAAGGTGAAGTGCCCTGCCGGAATTAAATGGCTAAAAGACAATGGAATTTCTACAGAGCACAATGCCTTTGCTGCATTGAAAGAAGAAATTAAGGGCACCCTGAAAATAAACGATGGAATATCAGAATATGGCATTGAGAAGCCCAAAAGGGTCTTAGATCAAATCGAAAAAAGCGGTTATACCCTTGGCAGCGATCCGGAAATGGAATTATTAAGAGGGATTGCATTGTATAGAATGAGGAAGTACCCAGAAGCGGGGAAAGCATTTGGAATGGGATGGCCCTTTTACCAGGAACATCAATCGGAACTATCCTTAACCTTTCCCATTACAGCCATGAGATGCCTGGGTTTTGATGCAAAGTTTAATTATGCGGCAGAGGCATACAAAACCTATTTTAATGTATATCCCGAATGGAATACCCTTGCTGGCTATGTGAGTATGCTCATATTAGATGGTCAGGAAAATAAAGCGGAGGAGGAATTTGATCGGGGTAGCCTGGTTTTGAAATCCAAATCAGAAAAATCATCATACAGCATGGGGACGAAAAAAGATACCCGCGAACTTATGGATGCCTGTATCTACTTCTATAATAAAAAATACAAGAAGGCGGCGAATATATTTAAGGAAAATAAGTGGCTGGAAGCAGAAAATTATTTTTATTGGATCATGTATCGTATTAGTGCCAGGGTGATTAATGATAAGGCCCCAATTTTGATGGTGGATGCCAGGGATTGTACCAGGCCCGCCTGGATAGAGCAGGAGACATGGGATTTGGGAAGAAATGATTAAAGGAATTTTGCCCGGAAAGCAGGTAGTAAATACCTGTTAGAGGCTTGTGGTGTATTGGTTAGGATTCTTTTGAATTAGAATTTCATAATCTCAATATTAACACGATGAGAATAATAGCAATCCTTCTAATGCTGTCGCTGCCTTTTATGTCCTGCCGGGAAACAAGCCAGCCCGGACAGGCTACTTCAAATACCACTACTTCGCCGGATTCTATTTATGAGATTAAAACCGGTGGAAATAAATTAATCCGGGTTGATGGGAAGTATAATGTATGGACGAAAAAAATTGGGGATGGTAAGATTAAAGTCCTTTTATTACACGGAGGCCCGGGTTTTACCCACGATTATTTTGAATGCTTTGAAGACTTCCTGCCAAAGGAAGGAGTTGAATTTTTTTATTACGACCAACTGGGCTGTGGTAATTCTGATATCCCCAACGATACCTCCTTATGGAATATTCCTCGCTTTGTAGAAGAAGTGGAACAGGTTAGAAAAGGGTTGGGGTTAGATTCATTTTACCTGCTGGGGCACTCCTGGGGCGGCATGCTGGCTATGGAGTATTTGCAGAAATATCAAAGTCATGTAAAAGCGGCGGTTCTTTCTAACATGACCGCCGGAATGAAAAGTTATATATCCTATTCAAAGCAGTTAAAGGAAAAATATTTTAGTAAGGAGGATACCAGAATTTTCGATTCTCTCGATAAATTGAAACAATACGGTTCACCTCAATACCAGGATTTGCTAATGAATAAATTATACACGCAAGTCATTTGCCGGATACCGCTTGAAAACTGGCCGGAGCCCATACTCCGGGTGTTTAAAAAGGCAAACCAAAACATTTATATTCATATGCAAGGGGTGGATGAATTTCATGTGACCGGGAATTTTAAAGACTGGGAAATGTGGGACAGGCTTCCGAATATAAAGGTGCCTACCCTGGTTTTGGGCGGGATGTACGATGAGATGAATCCGGAAGACATGAAGCGGGAAGGTAAACTGATCCCCAACAGCCGCACCTATTTGTGCCCCAATGGAAGCCACCTGAGTATGTACGACGATCAGGTGAACTACTTCAAAAATCTGCTTGCATTTTTAAAGGATGTGGATGCAGGCCGGTTTGTTGCCGATAAGAAAGCAGGTTAGAAATTGAGAGATCGATTGATACTACTTCTGTTTTTTTGCGGATTTATTTTTGGGTGGTGGATTTTGAATTTTATAACCAACTATATTTTATGCGTGTTTCCCTATTCTTTAACCTCTTTATTTTAATTCTTATTTTACCTGTTTGGGTAAATGGACTTGCGCAGCAGCCAGATTCTTCCGGTAATGAAATGGATTGTATTGACCGCTTTTTTTCTTCCTGCAAGCCCATTGGCAAATCGGATAGAACTAAACTTATTTTAAAGAATAAAAAAACCGTTTCACTAAAGCAATTTATAAAGGATTTTAATCCGGATGCGATGCGTGGCAATATTGAAATGTCTGCCATCTATGAACATGCCGGGTTTAAAGATTTGGATAGTAGTGGGAGCCCCGAATTGGTGATATATAACTTTACCGGTGGCGCTCATTGCTGCGATGAGTTTTATTTTTTTAAAAATACGGCTCCGGGAATATTTCAATTTACCGCCAAAATGTATGCCGGAGATGTATGCCCTACCCAGAAGAATGAGTTCGAATATGGGTTCAGCCAGATGTTTGGTTATTTTTTCACTTGTTTCGCCTGTTCTATTTGGGAAGACAGCACTGTAACCGGACTGCAATATTCCGGAAGCATAAAACTCAGATACAAGATGGGCAGGTTGGAAGTGGTGCCCGGAAGGGCGGACGATTTAGCAAGGATTAAAACCAATCTCGGCATTCTAAAAAAGCAACCTTACGTAAAGATGGAGGATGATTACGACCAGGATAACGGGCTTCGCAAAGAGTTTGCTTACAACCTGGCGGCGTATTATTATTCTTTTGGAAAAAGCAGAGCTGAAACCCGAAAGCTCTTTGATGCCTATTATCATTTCCCCGATGCCGCTAAAGTTTGGAAAGAATTTGTACAAACCCTGGATGCGGTAAAAGAAGCCAATGATTTTTAATTGGGTTTAGGTTGAAATGAAATACCCCTACAGTAAGGCCTTATCTTAATTGAAACTTTTGCCATTCCTATGGATACAAGTTATTTGTGGCTTACCGGAAAACCAGCTTCCTTCCATGCCTTAATCCCTCCATCGAGGTGTGCAATATTGGTAAATCCCATTTGCTTTAAAGTTTGTACTGCCAGGGCAGAACGGCCTCCCGAAGCGCAGTGCAGAATAATTTTTTTAGATTTATCAAATTCCGGTTTATGATAGGGTAGGGTTTCATCGGCATAAAATTCGATCATGCCCCGGGGCGCATGAACCGCTCCCTCTATTTTTCCGCTTTGCAGTAGTTCATCCGCTTCCCGGATATCAATTATCGAAACGTTTCCATTTTCCATTTCCTGTTTTACCTCCTGGGCTGTAAGGTTTACGATACCCTGTTTTGCCTCCTTAACCATTTCGGTTGCAGATTGATGTGCCATACATATTGATTTAAGATTTAAAAATAATTTATTTTATGCCAGTTGGTTAAGCATTCACTCCCGGATAATTTTTATTTTCTTTTCGTTCCAAATTAATCGAAAGCAAATGATGAAGAAACGATGTTAACATCGGCATATTCCCACGCCCCATCAAACTTTCTCTTTGTGCTATCCGCCTCTTTTAATTTTTGTTGCAATTGGAGGGACTGATATAGTCCTACAAGGGCCCAGCCATTGTCTTTCCATGTTTTCAGGTCTTCTTTATAAATTCTTTCGGCTTCGGTAAATGCCTTTAATTTAATTAGTACAGCCCCTAAATGATTTCTTACGGAGAAAAACCAATCCGGAGGTTCATTGTAGTTTAACTGATCTTCGATCGCAACCGCCTCCTTCAAAAGGCGAATGGACTCGATGGCCCTATTTTGATTAAAGGCGATAGCAGCAGATAATACTTTTTGTGCGATTTGAACTAAATCTGCTGTGGTATTAATGCCCCAGATTGAAACCTCTTTTAGGGAACTGTCTGCCGAAAGAAGGGTTAATTTTTCTAATTCATTTTTGGCTTTTGGGATATTGCGTTTTGCCAGAAAAGATAACCCCCTTGCATAGTGCCAGATGGCCATGGGATAAGGAAGTTCCTTAGCCGGCACCGGCTGTACCAAAACTGTATCCCACATTCCAAATTGGACTGCAACATACAGCGGAATGGAGTAATAATGTTGTAGCGTACCCCAAAGCGGTTGATCCAGTAAATCTATTGCAGTATGCTGTTTTAATTTTTGAGCAGCCATCCAGGCAACTTTCGAATTTCCTTCAAGGGTTGCTGTGGCAGTTAAGAAGTGATAATTATGAGGATAATACGCCAAAGGATATACGCCCTGTGCATGACAGGTGGTGCTGTAGAGGCTATCTATTTTTACGGCCTTCAAATTTGCCAAAGTCCCAAGATGGTAATGACCGGTGTTAATATAAATATGCGAAGGCATGTGTACCAGATGCCCCGAGCCGGGTACCAGGCTATCTAAAAGAGAAGCGCTTTTCAACGCTTTTTCCGGTTGGGAAGACGCCTCCATGGCGTGAATATAAAAGTGATGCGCTCCCGGATGTCTTGGATTTTTCTTCATTAAGTCAGTTAAAATGGCAAGCAAGGCAGGAGTCCAGGGTTTAGGCTTTTTTGATCCCTTTTCATAAAGGTCCCAGGGGTGTAAGTTCATTAAGGATTCTGCATACAAGGCCCCTACATCGGGGTCGGAGGGAAAGAGCAAATAAACTTTTTTCATTGCATTGGCATAGGCCTGATCCAGGCCAGACCTTTCCTTGGGCGGTGTTGAAGCATACCGGGTAGCCAGGGCATCAATTAAAGCCTTTTCTTTTTGGGTGCAATTTTTGGAATAGGATTTGGCGGTTGAAACAGCATGGAATGCGCGCTGATAGTTGTCGTCTTCCATCCCTCCATTATAATTAGGGCCGAGAACGTAAGCATATCCCCAATATCCCATGGCACAGGTGGAATCTAAACGGGTAACTTCAAAAAACGATCTGGCTGCTTCTGCATGATTAAAACCGTATGCCAGTATCATTCCCTGATTAAAATAGGCCTGTGCCTCCTTATTGGAAGTTGAAATGGGAAAAGAAATTCCATTTAGCCCATCAAACACGGGTGCCTTTTTTCCGGATTCGTACCAATCATTATCTGATATTTTGGAAGGGGAACAGCCTGCTGCCGCCTGATTCACTACCTGGCCATTTGAAGTGCTTTCTTTCCTTTTTTCCTTACACCCAGGAAGAGTGAAACAAATAAAAATGAAAAGGTAAAATTTTAACATGGGAGAAATATAAGGATTGATAAATGGCTGGCATTGATGGCTATTCTTTGTGCCTTTTTTATAATCTTTCAAACTACAGGTCTAATTATAAAACACGTCGCCAAAAAAGCTAACTAATTTAATTTTTTTTTCTATTCATCGCTAATTTTTTAGGCTATCCGTGCTGTTTGTACATATTTTTGATACGCTTCCGTGCTGTTGTTTTTTTTCTGATATTACTCTAGCTGATGTTTTGATGTTTCTCCAAATTGCCAGGTTTCCGGTGGATAGGGCTTTGGGGTATTGATTTAAACACATTTTATTTTTTATAATATTTAAAACAAAAGCAGTCAGAAATTTCATAATAAAATCCAGGGTTTAAAATCATATTGAAAAAAAATGAATTCCAATATGAAAATTGAGGCTTCCGAAATTTGGATTTTCCTTTTTTAATAGTATTTTTATCCTTGAATTTTAAGCAATTGGCTCATGGGAGCCGCTGTTTACTTGCCTCATATCCTACCGAATTTCTACCCCAATAACCCGAGGAAATTTTAGATAGCTTCCAAAATCTATTTCAAACCCCCGGATCATTCCTTTTGAATTGCCGCTATAACCCTTATAGTTATTGCCGCTATGACCTCTAGTTACCGTTTATTGATACTCTTTGCAGGGATCATTTTTGCTTCCTGCAATACACCTTCAAAGATTGCTTATTTTGATAAGGTGAAGGATGCCACGTATAAGTCGTCTCTGCCTGTTGTGGAGTCGCCATTACAGAAGAACGACATCCTTACCATCACGATAAGCAGTCTGAACGCCGAAGCCTCTGCCATTTTTAATCCGCCATCCAACAAAGTAGAAAGGCTGGCGGGCTCTTCGGGAGGAGATGTGCTGGGAGGAGGGTATTTGATAGATGCAGATGGGAATATCCAGATTCCAATGCTGGGTACCATCCAGGCTGCAGGGCTTACCAAAACTGAATTAAGAAACAGGATCACGGATCTTATTTTGGAGAAAAAACTCCTGATTGATCCGGTTGTTGACATTAGGCACCTCAATTACGAGGTTACTGTACTTGGCGAAGTTGCAAAACCTACCGTCATCACGGTTCCCAGTGAAAAAATTTCTCTGGTGAAAGCGTTGGGGCTGGCTGGCGACCTTACCATTTATGGGAAACGGGATAATGTTTTGCTGATTAGGGAAGAAGCCGGGCAAAGGATGGTTCGTCATATCAACCTCAACTCGCCCGATTTCCTGAATTCACCCTACTATTACCTGCAACCCAACGATGTAATCTACGTAGAGCCAAACCGGGCTAAGATTGCGGGGGCCAGCAGGTCGCAACAGGTGGTTCCGATTCTGTTAAGCAGCCTCTCAATCATTGTTGTAATTATCACAGCACTGATTAAATAGAAAATGCAGAAACCGCACAGAAATATTAAAGCAAAGGAAAGGGAAGAAAACCTTAGCCAGCAGTTGGTGTCGAAATATATGCCCTACTGGCCGCTCTTTCTGCTGTTTGGTGCATTGGCTGTGGCAGGCGCCTGGGTGTATATGCGATATTATACCACGCCGCTGTATCAGGCTACGGCCCGGTTGATTATTAAGGATGAGAAAAAGGGGAATGAAAATTCGAAATTGACGGAATCGCTCGACCTCATCTCATCCAAGAAGTTAGTGGAAAATGAAATTGAGGTGATTCAGTCGCGCACCCTGATGACTGAAGTTGTAAAAAAGCTGGCGCTATATGCGCCGATGTATGAAAAAGGAAAAGTGAAGACCGTATCAGCATATATTTCCTCGCCGGTTTCTATCGAAATCGAGAATCCCGATTCGCTAAAAGAATATGGTCGGATTGACTACAGCTATTCTCCTGCCACACAAAAAGTATTACTACAGGGAAAATATTCCTGCGTATTGAATGAATTTCTCAAAACGCCATTTGGCAACCTCCGGTTTTCTCCAAATAAAAATTATTCCGGAGAGCCTGTTCCTGCCGACAAGCAATTATACTTTAGCCTTACACGCCCCTCCACGGTAGGTTGGGATATGTTGCAAAGCCTGGCCGCAGCCGCTTCCAGCAAACTATCTACCGTTGTAAATCTGCAATACCAGGATGTAAATCCCAAAAGGGCTTCCGATGTATTAAATGCATTGATTTACGAATACGAACTGCACGCCATTGAAGATAAAAATACCCTTGCACGGAATACCTTAGCTTTTGTAGACGAAAGGCTGGATATGGTTACCAAAGACCTGGGGCAGATAGAAGGGAAGTTGCAGCAATATAAATCGGGAAGAGGCGCCGTTGATATAAGTACCCAGGGGCAAATGTACCTGCAGAATGTGAGTAGCAACGATCAAAAATTGGGAGAAACCAATTTGCAGTTATCTGTTTTAGACCAGGTTGATAATTTCATAAATAACAACAATAGTTCGGGAGTAATGCCCTCCACCTTTGGTGTGAACGATCCTACCCTTTCGGGGATGCTCGAACGGTTACATAATGCCGAACTGGAATACACCAAACTGAAAGCTACGGTGGGTGAGAATAATCCCAAACTGGTTGAACTCAGGAACCAGATTGCGGAAATGCAGCCCGCTATAAAACAGAATATCGAAAGCCAGCGAAAAAGTTTACTGGCTGCCAAACAAAGCCTTCAATCAACCAATAGCAGTTACAGCTCTATGTTGAGTACGGTTCCGTTAAAGGAAAGGGAACTGCTCGATATCAGCCGGGAACATGGAATAAAAAGCAGCATTTATACCTTCCTGTTACAAAAGAAGGAAGAAACAGAATTGTCGCTGGCATCGGCCGTTTCCAACAGCCGGATAGTAGATAATGCCGTTACGGATAAGGACCCGGTTAGCCCCAAGAAGAAGTTGATTTATGTGATCGCCTTATTTGCCGGCATGGGAATCTGTTTCCTGTTTATCACCATCCGGGAAACATTTACCGGGAAAATTCTTTACCGTAAAGAAATTGAAAAGCTCACTACGATACCTGTTATTGCAGAAGTGGCGTTCGAAAAAACCAAAGACCCTATTGTGGTTAAACACGGGAAACGCAGTTTTGTTATTGAAGAGTTCCGCAAGCTACGCACTTCTTTGTCGTTCCTGGGTGTAGGATCACAGCATCGGAAAATCCTGGTTACTTCCAGTATATCGGGAGAAGGGAAAAGTTTTATTGCAGCGAACCTTGCGGTAAGTATTGCTCTCACCGGGAAAAAGGTAGTGTTGGTTGACCTCGACCTGAATGTGCCCACCCAATCGAAAATTTGGGGCGTAAACTATGAATTTGGTATCAGCGATTACCTTCGGGGGCAAAAATACCCGGAAGAAATTATTAAAAAACTTCCCGGTTACGAAGACCTCTTTTTCATTCCCTCCGGAAGCCTGTCCGAAAATCCTTCGGAATTACTTCTGAATGGAAAGGTAAACGAACTGATTGATTACCTGGATAACAGTTTCGATATGGTGATCATTGATACGTCTCCGGTTGTATTAATTACCGATGCATATATTTTATCGGAAATGTGTGATGCCACCTTGTATGTGATGCGGCATAATTATACCCCCAGGATGGTGGTTAAACGAATCGACGAAAATTTAGAAATTAACCCAATAAATAACCCTGCCATCGTATTCAACGGCGTTAAAAGAAGAGGAATCTTCCGTAACCATTACGGATATGGTTACAATTATGTGTACGGCGACCGTAAATACGGATATGGCAAAACAGCAAAATCATAATTCCTGACAAACCAATACCAATTATAATCAACTATCAATGAAAAACAACCACGTCTCATATCATTTATCCTGTGATTGAGATAGGCGAAGCCTTACAGGTCCAAGCACCATCCTAGTTAAACTGCAAAATTTTCACAATTAAGAAAAAAATTATGCAGAAAAATTGGTACGCGGTTTATACTAAACCTCAAAATGAAAAGAAAGTTGCTGTTGCGTTCAGCAAACGAAAAATTGAAACCTATTGCCCCATGAGTGCCGAAGAAACCATGTCTTTCTTTGGTACGAAGAAGGTACATAAGCCGTTGTTTCCGTCTTATGTATTTGTGCAGGCAAACAGTGAAGAAATTCAACAATTATCCCAAACCGACGGGGTGGTTAGTATCCTCTATTGGTTGGGTAAACCTGCGGTTATTCAGGAAGAAGAAATTGCCGCAATTAAAGAATTTGTAGCCGACCATCCGGATGTGGAGTTGGAAAAGATCAGCGTTAACCCTTCGGGTATTACCAGCCAAAGCATGGATTCGAATTACGTAATTGAAGGGAAAATGGTTACGATTAAGAATAATACCCTTAAAGTGAGCCTCCCCTCTCTGGGATTTAATATGGTGGCAAAATGGAAAGGTGAAAGCCTCTTTGGACGGGAATCAATCATCCAAAGCAGTACCTTTGCGCATTCATGATGAAACGTACTGATAAGATTTTTGTTGCCGGCCACAACGGCCTTGTAGGTTCTGCCATTGTGAGGGCATTAAAAGCTGCCGGGTACCAGAACCTGGTTCTTCGCAGATCGAAAGAACTCGACCTCAGAAACCAGGCAGCTACCCAGGAATTCTTTAAATCGGAAAAACCTGATTTTGTTTTTCTTGCCGCAGCTAAAGTAGGAGGCATTGTGGCAAACAATACGTACCGGGCTGATTTTATTTATGATAACCTGATGATCGTTACCAATGTGGTGAAAGCCGCATTTGATCACCAGGTAAAAAAATTACTATTCCTCGGCAGCTCCTGTATTTACCCTAAATTGGCGCCACAGCCATTGAAGGAAGAATCGCTGCTCACCGGCCCACTCGAATACACGAACGAACCCTATGCCATCGCAAAGATTGCAGGTATTAAACTTTGCGAAAGTTATTACGACCAGTATGGTGCTAATTTCATCAGTGCAATGCCTACCAATTTGTATGGCCTGAATGATAATTATCACCCGGAAAACAGTCATGTATTGCCCGCTTTGATCCGAAAATTCCATGAGGCCAAAATAAGTGGCCAAAACCAGGTTGTTATTTGGGGTTCAGGTACGCCCCGCCGTGAGTTTCTATTTGCAGACGACCTTGCCGAAGGCTGTTTATTCTTGATGAACCAGTATGATGGCAGAGAATTTGTAAATATTGGTGTAGGCGAAGACATCAGCATTAAGGAACTGGCAGAGTTAACGGCAAAAATTATTGGGTTTGATGGCGAATTGGCATTCGACAGTTCCCGCCCCGATGGTACACCCAGGAAATTAATGGACGTTACCCGGATGCATGAATTGGGCTGGCGACATAAAACCAGCCTGAATGACGGCATTAAAATTGCTTACCAGGACTTTTTAAAAAAAGAAGGATCACTTCAGCACGTTTAACCGAAGGAAGAAACACAGAAATTTATTATGAAAACTGCATTAATTACTGGCATTACAGGCCAGGATGGCGCTTACCTCGCCGAATTTTTACTCGCAAAGGGTTACATGGTACATGGTATTAAGAGGAGGTCATCCTTAATTAATACCAACCGGATCGACCATCTGTATTTGGACCGCCATGAAGGGAAATCGCGGTTGAAATTACATTATGGCGATATGACCGACAGCACCAACCTGATCCGTATTATTCAGGAAACCCAACCCGATGAAATTTACAACCTGGCGGCCATGAGCCATGTGAAGGTGAGTTTCGATACACCCGAATATACAGCGAACGCCGATGGTATTGGCGCCCTGCGGCTGATGGAAGCCATCCGGATTTTAGGGATGGAGAAGAAAACTAAAATTTACCAGGCTTCTACCTCCGAACTTTACGGGTTGGTGCAGGCGGTTCCGCAAAGTGAAACCACCCCCTTTTACCCGCGTAGCCCTTATGCCGTGGCTAAGTTGTATGCCTACTGGATCGTAGTAAACTATCGGGAAGCCTATAATATGTTTGCCTGCAACGGGATCCTTTTTAATCACGAAAGCCCCTTGCGTGGAGAAACCTTTGTAACCCGCAAAATAACAAGAGCTGTTGCCGCTATTGCTTTGGGGATTCAGGACACGCTTTTTTTGGGTAACCTGAATGCCGAACGGGATTGGGGCCATGCCCGGGATTATGTTGAAGCGATGTGGCTGATCCTGCAACAGGAGAAACCTGAGGATTTCGTAATTGCCACCGGTGTTACCACCCATGTACGGGAATTTGTAAGAATGGCTTTTGCCGAAGTGGGTATAACTCTTTCCTTTGAAGGGGAAGGAATAAATGAAAAGGGAATTATCGTTTCCTGCTCAAACCCTGCTTATCAATTGCCCGAAGGCAAAGTGGTCGTTTCAGTTGATAAAGAATATTTCAGACCCACTGAGGTGGATCTGTTGATTGGAGATGCCAGTAAAGCGAAAAACAAACTCGGATGGTCGCCCAAATACGACCTGCCTGCACTCGTAAAGGAAATGGTAGTGAGTGATTTGTCGCTTTACAGGGAAAGTACCGAGAAAAATTTGGTTTCAAAATAATTTAATCACCCTAAAACCCGTTTCTATCGGAAAGAAATTTCCGGATGCCGGCACAAAGAGGGATAATGAAAAATAAGGTTATTGAAAGGTTGTCCTTTTTTGGCAGCTTGCTAAATAAGGGCCATAGCCGAACTGTGAAGGCCAGGAAAAACATCCTGGCTTCCTTCATAATAAGAGGGTGCAATATCGCTATAAGCCTCATACTGGTTCCCCTCACCATTCATTACATCAATCCAAGCCAATATGGGATCTGGCTTACTATGGCTTCAATCATCAGTTGGCTCAGTTTTTTTGATATCGGATTTGGTAATGGTCTCAAGAATAAATTTGCCGAAGCGCTGGCTACCGGAAACCACCAACTCGCCCGGATTTACCTGAGTACCACCTATGCTATTCTGGGTATCATCATGGGTGCGGTATTGCTGATTTTTAATTTTGTAAACCCATTTTTAAATTGGTCTGCCATATTGAATGCCCCTCCCGAAATGGCTGCCCAGCTTAATGTGTTGGCCTTACTGGTATTCAGTTTCTTTTGTATCCAGTTTATCCTGCAACTCATCACTACCATTATTACGGCGAACCAGCAGCCCGCAAAGGCTTCCTTTTTTAATTTATTGGGTAGCGCCATTTCCTTATTGGTCATTTATATTCTTACAAAAACCACCAACGGAAATATCGTTTACCTTGGGCTGGTGCTGGGGCTGGCACCGGTGGTGGTCCTGTTATTGGCAAGCATTTGGTTTTATACCCGCGAATACCGGCTCTATGCCCCATCATTTAAGTATGTCCATTTTTCTTACGCCCGCAACCTGATGAGTCTTGGAGTGAAATTCTTCTTTATCCAAATAGCGGCCATTATTTTTTATGAGACCAGTAATCTGATCATTGCCCAATTATTTGGCCCGGCACAGGTAACGTCTTATAATATTGCCTATAAATATTTTGGCGTGGTGCCCATGGTAATGGGAATCATCATGACCCCATTCTGGAGCGCTTTTACAGAAGCTTGGGTGAAGCAAGATTTACCCTGGATAAAAAGAACCGTGGGGAAGCTTACCAAACTTTGGTTCTTACTGGCCATTTTGTGCGGACTGATGCTGCTCATTGCTACCTGGGTTTACAGGGTATGGGTTGGTGAATCTGTAATTGTACCCTTATCCATTTCGGTTACCATTGCGGCCTATGTGGTTATTAACGGATGGAATAGCATTTATAGTCAGTTTTTGAATGGGGTGGGTAAAGTAAAATTGCAATTATACCTTGCCGTTATAGGAAGCCTGATCAACATTCCGCTGGCAATTTTTTTGGGGAAATCATTGGGAATATATGGCGTGGTATTATCCACCACGCTCATCAGCATAGTTAGTGCTATTGTAACCCCCATTCAATACAGAAAGGTAGTTTCAAACCGGGCGACGGGTATTTGGAATAAATAAAATTTATGGAAAATCATGTAACCATACTGGATTGGGATTCGGATTTTTTCGGGTATCAGATTGGGCGAATAAATGCAAATGCGTTGAACGAAATCCGGCTAAAGGGTTTAATAGAAGAAGCCAAGGCGGATGGATATAAATTGATTTATCTATTTACCTCCCCTTCCGATGAAATTGCAAATGCCGCTGCATCGACTGTTGGCGCTAAACTGGTAGACCAAAAAGTGACTTTCCGGATTTTAAACCCGGAAATGACAGGTGTAAATGAGAAGGAGCATATTGCTGATTATCCATCCGATGAACCCTCCCCCAAATTGATTGAGCTTTCCCTACAGAGCGGAATTTATTCACGGTACAAAATAGACAAAAACTTTAAGCAACATGAATTCGAACGGTTATACCGTGCATGGATTGAAAATTCGGTAAATAAAAAAATTGCCAATCGCAGTTTTGTGTTTGTGGAAGATGGGGAGGAACTGGGGGTGGTAACTGCCATGATAAAGCCTGAAGGGGCACATATCGGTATTATTGCCGTTGATGAGCATGCCCGGGGGAAATCAATTGGGAGCAGGCTGATGAAACACCTCATGTTTGAACTGAAAGATAAAGGGATACCGCTACTTGATGTGGCAACCCAGGTTAATAATGAGAGTGCCTGTAACTTTTATAAAAAACTTGGATTTAAAGAACATACGTTGGATAATATTTATCACATCTGGCTTTAGCAGAATAAATAATTTAAGTTGCTACTAAAGGCTACCGCAGTTCCTGCCCACCCAATTTTAAGATGTATCATTTTATTAATTTTAATATTACCGGCATTTTAATACGATGAACATTTTGATGATTTTCAGAAATAGCCCGTTGGAAACATCCGGTGCTGTAACCCTCGATCTGTTCCACGAATTGGAACAAAGGGGGCATCGGGTACGCATGCTGGTTAATACCTATCACCCTGCTTATCCGCCCGGTGTGGTAAGTATGGAAACTAAAATGGCCCATTGGAAGACCCGGATTCAAAACAAGATTCAACGAATGTTTGGAATGGAGAAACACCTGGTTTCCGACCCTAAATATCACTTCCACGAAGCAGATGAAGCACGGATGTTTTATTCCACCGATGCAATATTGAAAAAAGCCGGAATGAAACCGGATGCCGTACTGGTATTGTTTGCCAAAAATTTTGTGAATGCAAAAAACCTGCGCGAAATTTATGAGCGTACCAATTCACCAATTTATTGGATGATGTATGATACCTCCCCGCTTACCGGAGGGTGCCATTATTCCTGGGATTGTACCGGATTTGAAAAATTGTGCGGTAACTGCCCGGGGCTTTACTCTTCAGATCCCAATGATATTACCTACCGCAATATGCGGTTTAAGAAGGAGCACCTCAGTAAAACAAATATCAGCCTGGTTATCGCTTCAAAATGGCAGGAACTGCAGGCTGCTAAAAGCAGCCTGTTTAAAGATAAACCGGTTCATAAAATTTTTATCGGGATTAACCCCCGGGTATTTTTTCCCGAGCCTCCTGCAATTTGCAGGCCGGCATTAGGTATCCCTGATAATAAAAAAGTCATTTTTTTTGGAGCCTATTTTTTAGGCCACGAAAGGAAGGGGATGACGTATTTATTGGAATCGCTTACCATATTAAAGAAAAAGTTGAATGCTTTTCCGGGATTTTCTAATAAGGTACTCCTGCTGATTGCCGGGATGGAAACAGATAAGATCAAGCCCCTGCTTCCCTTCTCTTTTCTGGATCTTGGGATGTTGAACAATAGTACCGGTGTTGCCTCTGCATATCGGGCTGCCGATTTATTTGTTTGCCCCTCCATTGAAGATGCAGGCCCCAGCATGGTAAACCAAAGTTTAATGAGCGGTACTCCCGTGGTTGCATTCAATCAGGGGGTTGCCATGGACTTGGTCATTACAGGCGAAACAGGGTACAGGGCTAAATTGATGGACGCCGATGACCTGGCAGAAGGAATGTTCCGAATATTAACCCTCAGCACCGATGACCATGAAGATATGAAAACCAAATGTCGGTTATTGGCCATGGACCTCCTGAATCCTGAAAAGTGTACCCGGCAATGGTTGGAAATGCTGGAAAATAACCAGGTGTAGTTCTGCGTTTTATCTCAAATTAAAAAATGTACTTTACAGAAATATTGCTATGATCAACTTTAATAAGCCCTATCTCACCGGAAAAGAGATGCATTATATGTACCAGGCCGTTTACTCCGGAAAAATTTCCGGGAATGGGTTGTTTACCAAAAAATGCCAGGCATTTTTGGAAGAAAAATTCGGCTTTAAGAAAACCCTGCTTACCACTTCCTGTACCGATGCCCTGGAAATGGCTGCCATATTGAGTGAGGTGAAACCGGGAGATGAAGTAATTGTTCCATCCTACACTTTTGTTTCTACTGCGCTTGCCTTTACCCGGCAGGGGGCAAAAATTGTATTTGCCGACAGTAATCCAAGGAATCCGAATATGGATGCGGATAAAATCGAATCGCTCATTACCCCCAAAACGAAAGTGATTGTTCCGGTTCATTATGCAGGCATTGCCTGTGATATGGATAAGATAATGGAGATTGCCAAAAAGTATAACCTGTTGGTAGTGGAAGATGCAGCCCAGGCAATTGATTCATATTACAAAGGAAAATCATTGGGAACTATCGGCCATCTGTCTGCATTCTCATTTCACGAAACAAAAAACATCAACTCGGGCGAAGGTGGGATGCTGGGTATAAATGATGAACAATTTATTGTAAGAGCCGAGATTATTTGGGAAAAAGGAACAAACCGGAACCAGTTTTTCAGAGGAGAAATTGATAAGTATGGCTGGATTGACACCGGATCCTCCTTTCTTCCATCCGAAATCATTTCCGCCTACCTGTATGCGCAGTTAGAAAACATGGAAGCCATCCAGGCAAGGCGTAAACATATCTGGAACAGGTACAACAACGGGTTAAAGGATTGGTGTAATCAACATCATATTACCATGCCCTATATTCCCGATTATGCCACCAACTGCGCCCACATGTTCTACCTTGTATTTAATAATGTAAGCCAACGATCGGCATTTATTGCGTTTCTCAAAGAAAGAGAGATATCAACGGTCTTTCATTACCTCAGCCTGCATAAAAGCCCCTACTTTAAAAACCAATACGAAGGGGCCGAATTGCCAAACAGTGACAGGTACACCGATTGCCTGGTACGACTTCCGCTTTATTATGAATTGACTGATGCCGATATGGATCATATCATCGGTACCATAAAATCATTCAATCCATAGATGAATAAATTCAATCAGAATTTTTTCCAGGTACTTTACCCCTTCTTCCCAATTTGGGCCTGGTTTTGCCTGAAATTTCTACATTTCCCGGCAGAGAAGATTCTGGTGTTTATGCTGTTACCTTCTATCTTCTATATAATATGGACAATGAAGGTGCGCTTTCCCACCTACCTCGTTTTTTTTTCGTTGTTTACCGTTTTTCATTTCTGGACCATCTTCTATTATGATTTACTTCCCTCCAATACCAATTGGTTTAATTTTTTCTTTTCAGATTATAATGTGTTGGCCCTGGCGTTATTCTTTGTAGTGGAGAACAGCAATTTTGAAGATGATTTTATCCAGCGCATGAATAAGTTCACCCTGGGGATAATTCTTGTTTCCCTGCTGGTGAGTATTATTCAAATAAAAATCCCGACATTCTTTTTTAATAATGATAGCGAAACAAACGATTGGGATTCTATTTACATGGAAGATCAGCGTAATGCGTCCATATATAGCTGGGTAAGTATGAACTCAGTTGGAGTAACCTTCCCTTTCATACTGGCCATTATGATCAGCGTTTATGAAATCCGG
>Ga0208826_1000725_pt1 | contig 32199 bp, 35 predicted proteins | sample AD_UKC115_MetaG_FD_184451 | JGI IMG/M metagenome (GOLD analysis project Ga0208826, IMG submission 184451) | Active sludge microbial communities of municipal wastewater-treating anaerobic digesters from Hong Kong - AD_UKC115_MetaG (SPAdes)... | ecosystem: Engineered > Bioreactor > Anaerobic >...
CTTCAGAACGTAGAGGTCGAGTCTTCGAAGGGGGCTCACGGTGGCTTTAAAGGGAGAGCATCTCCAGGTAGAGGTTGCGACGCTCCTCCACCTCTTGACGCGTCAACCGGCGGAGACGTTCCAGGCCGAAGTCCTCAAGGGTAAAGGAAGAGACTATAGTTCCGTAAACCATGGCCCTCTTGAGGGAGAGGGGTGAGATCTCACCGGCCTCCTGAAGGTATCCCATGAGGGCGCCCGCATAACTGTCCCCGGCTCCTGTGGGGTCGACAACCTCTCTCTTGGGAAAGGCCGGAAGGAGGATGAACCCCTGGTTTGTGAGGAGCAGAGAGCCGTGCTCACCCTTCTTGATGATGATGAAGTCGGGGCCGCGCTTCTTCAGAGCCTCCGCAGCGTCCATGACGTAACGGCAACCTGTGATTCCGGAGGCCTCTTCGTCGTTGAGGATGAAGCCGTTAACCCTTCCGATGACCTCTTCCAAGTCTTTCCTGGCGGTGTTGATCCAGAGGTTCATGGTATCCATGACGATGAACCGATCCTTTCCGAGCTGATCGAGGACATCCCTCTGGAGAGAGGGGGAGATGTTGGCCAGGAAGACGTTCCTCTCCTCCTGGTACCCTTCGGGAAGGGTGGGGCGGAAGCTTTCGAAGACGTTGAGTTCCGTGGTGATCGTCTCTCTGCTGTGGAAGTCCTCCGAGTAGGCGCCTTCCCAGAAGAAGGTCTTCCCTCTCTCCCGAAGGATTCCCCGGGTGTCCATCCCCTTCTCTTCCATCTCCCTGAGAATCTCCCCAGGGAAATCCTCCCCGATGACCCCGATGATCTTGGGCTTCTCGAAGAGGGAAGCGGCGTAGGCGAAATAGGGGGTTGAACCCCCCACAAGCCTCTCCCTTCGACCGTGGCGGTTGGCGATTGTGTCTAATGCGATGGATCCGATGACGAGGCTCATTCTCTCCTCCTCACTTTCCCAGAAGGAGGGAGAGCTTCTTCGCCCTCTCCTCGGGGATGGCGTTAGGGGAGGTGATGATCGCGTTCTCCATGGCCTTCGCGCAGCGGCATCCATCCTCGGAGAGGGAGGCGACCATCGGCAGAGCCTTCTTAAGGATGGCTTGAGCGTTGTGGATGTTGCTCTGGAGGTTTTCCACCACCATCTCTACGGTGACGTGTTCGTCTTTCCAGCAGTCGTAATCGGTGACCAGGGCCATGGTGGCGTAACAAAGGCCCGCTTCCCTGGCGACTTTCGCCTCCGTGGCGTTGGTCATGCCGATGACATCGAAGCCACAGCTACGGTAGAAGTTGGATTCCGCTTTTGTGGAGAAGTGGGGTCCCTCTATGTTGACATAGGTTCCCCCCTTGTGGGAGGGAAGGTTGAGGCTTTGGGCGGCTTTGTAGAGGGTCTCCTGAAGCCTGGAGCAGATGGGCTCGGCCATACTGGCGTGGGCGATGATCCCCTCACCGAAGTAGGAGCTCTCCCGCTTGAAGGTGCGGTCGAAAAACTGATCGATGAAGACGGCGTCCCGAGGTTTCAGCTCCTCTTTCAAGGAGCCCACTGCGGAAACCGAGAGAACCCGTTTTATTCCAAGGGTCTTAAAGCCGTAGATGTTGGCCCTATAGTTGACTTCAGAGGGGGAGAAACGGTGACCCCGACCGTGACGGGAGAGGAAGGCGACACGGTGGCCTCCGAGGGACCCGATTACATAGGGGTCGGAGGGATCGCCGAAGGGTGTGGAGAGGGTCTTCTCTTCTTCGAGTTGAAAGCCTTCAATGGCGTAAAAACCGCTTCCGCCGATGATTCCGATAGTAAGGGGTTGCATGCTACCTCCTAGGATAAACAGCGTATACACTATAAAGTAGACTTTTTCGGCCTTTCTGTCAATCCGGAGCCAAGGCGGGACTCTTGAAATTCGCCTCCTTTTCCTTTACACTATCCCTGAAAGAATCTCCGGAGAGTAACCCATGGAAGAAAAACCCTTTAAAGACATTCTCGCCGAAACGAAAACCCTGTGCGACCGCCTGTTACAGGGCGGCGGAGCCGATGAGAAGCGCTTCGAAGAGTTCCTGACCGCTGTGGCCGAGGCCTTGTCCCGAATCTTCTCCCTCTACCCCGATGAGGTCTCCCTCTTGGTCACCGACAAGAAGGAGGAGCTTCTCTACTTCGGTAAGCCCGATTATCTACGCAACGCCGGAATACTCCCGATGAGCTCCTTCGATTCCTTGGCCGTCGAGAGCCTTCGTACCGCCAAGGCCAGGGTGGTCAACACCATGAAGAAGGACCGCTACTCTTCGATTTTCGAAATGGTGAAGAACCCCATCCGGCCCAACCAGCCCATACAGAAGATGCTCATCATCCCCGCAATCTCCCATGGGAAGAGGCTGGGTGTGGTGGAATTGAACCGGAAGGGTCCCACCTCTTCGGAAGCGGGCCCCCAGTTCTCCGAGGAGGACCTCAGGCAGGCCCTGGACTTTGTTCGGGAGATCCTTCCCGCTTGGGAGACCCTCAAGCCGGAAGGGTTTCGGCCTAAACTGACGGAGGCGCCATGAAAGAGCGTTTGAAGGAGTTGATTCTGGAAAAATCCGTATTCTGGGGCGATTTTACCTTGGCCTCGGGGAAGAAATCCCCCTACTACATAGACGCCCGGATCTCTACACTCTTCCCCGAATCCGCCTACATCATCGGTCAAATGGTTTATGAAGCCCTTCAGCCCTGGTCACCCGATGCGGTGGGTGGTTACTCCATCGGAGCCGACCCCATCGTCACCTCGGTAGCCTTGGTGAGCCATCTGAAGGGGGGAAGCCTTCCCGCCTTCATCATCAGGAAAGAGGCCAAGGACCACGGCCGAGGGAAGGAGATTGAGGGAAATTTTCAGAAGGGGATGAGGGTCGTCCTTGTGGACGATGTGATCACCACCGCCGGTTCTCTGCTCAAGGGGTTTGAGGCCGTCGAACGTCAGGGGGGAAGGGTCGTCGGTGTCTGCGCCGTCCTGGACCGCCAGGAGGGTGGGAGGGAGAAGATCGAAGCTCTGGGCGTTCCCTTCGTTCCGCTCCTGACTCTGGACGATCTGGGAATCCAGAGAGACTGAAGAGGATCCAGAGGGGAGAGACCATGGCGAAACCGGTTGTTGCCGTTTTGAAGAGCCGTCCTGAAACGGTGCTTGAGGATTACGACAGGCTGTTGAGGATGGCCGGTGTCAGAGAGGCTCTTGACCCCGGTGTCGCGACGATTCTCAAGGACAACATCTCCTGGCACCTTCCCATGCCTTCGGCCAACACGACCCCCTGGCAGTTGGAGGGAACGGTTCTCTCCCTGCGAAAGCAGGGATTCCAAGAGCTTGTGGCGGTGGAGAACAAAACCGTGGTGACCCGTCCCAAGAAAGGGGAACACCTCAACAAGTTCGATACGGTCTACGAGAAATATTCGATTCCCGTCAAGTACAACTTCCTGCCCGAGGATATGAAGTGGGTGGAGTATAAACCCAAGAGGGCCTTGAAGGTTTTGCCGAGAATCTTTCCCGAAGGACTTATGTTGCCGGACTACTTCTTCGGCAAGAACATCGTCCACCTTCCTACTGTGAAGTGTCACATCTACACCGATACCACCGGGGCCATGAAAAACGCCTTCGGTGGGCTCCTCAACGTGAAGCGTCACTACACCCACTCTTGGATTCATGCCACCCTCGTCGATCTCCTCTCGGTTCAGAAGGAGATCCACTCGGGCCTCTTCGCGGTCATGGATGGAACAACCGCCGGCAACGGGCCCGGTCCCCGGACCCTGGAACCTGTCAAGACGGACTACATCCTCGCCTCCGCAGATCAGACGGCCATCGATGCCGTGGCGGCCAAGCTCATGGGCTTCGATCCCCTCAAGATCGATTATATCCGTATGGCCCACGAGGAGGGGTTGGGTGTCGGCGATCCCTCGGAGATCGAGGTTGTCGGAGAGGATCTCTCCGGGGTTAACCTGGGCTTCCATGTGGGCGATAACTTCGCCAGCCGGGTGGGGGACATCCTCTGGTTCGGACCCTTGAAGGGTGTGCAGAAGCTCTTCTTCCATACCCCTCTGGTCTATCTCTTCGTCATGGCTTCGGACAACTACCACGATCGAATCTGGTGGCCCCTGAAGGGGAGAAGAGTCTTCGAAAAATGGCGTAAGGAGAGTCCCTGGGGGAGACTCTGGGACACCTACGGCCGGGAGCCCTGAGAGTTGTGGCGATCTCCTTTCCCCTTCGTTACGATGAAGCCTTTCGGAGGGTATGGTCCTACGATCCCTCCCGCTTAGGAACCTATGTCAACGAGGTCAAAGAGCTCTCCGACCTCTTCCTTCGAAAGAGGGTCGATCCAGTCTATTTCTCCCGTTCTGAGATTCTCAGGGCCTACAGCTTCTTCTTCTTTCCTCAGAACTACCTGAAGGCCTCGGCTATTCTCTCCCTTTTCCCGGATCTCTGGGAGGGGAAGAGGGACCTTAGGGTCCTCGATTTCGGGGGAGGACCGGGAAACTCGACGCTGGCCCTGCGGGATTCTCTTCAGGAGAGGGTTAACGAGATCGTCTACGTTGACAAACAGAGGGAGGGGTGGGAGCTCCTCAGGAGTATCGACGGGGATCCTAAGATCAAGGCCCATTCGCTCTCCTCTCTAGCGGGGCCGATCGACATCTACCTCTTCTCCTATACCCTCAAGGAGGTGGGCGAGGGAATCTTCGGCATTCTTCGGGAACTGAAGCGTCATGAGTCTTCCCAGGCCGTCTACATCTTCCTGGATGCCCCGGATCGAGACGTTCTGGTCTTGATCGACCGTATGAGAAGGCAATTCGCGAGGGAGGGGTACGGGACCCTCTTCCCTTGCCGTAGCGGCGGCCCCTGCCCGCTCTTGGAGCTGACCAGGGACGTGGAATCTGTCTGTTTCTCTCAACTTCCCTGGACTCCCCCGCCCCTGGTGGAGGAGATCAACAGCCGGCTCAGGTTCTATATCAAGTTTCTCAAGTTCGCCTCTCTGGTGGTGATGAAGGGAGCGGAGGGGGAGGAGTTTCTCTTCTCCGTCAGCCCCTATATCGGTGAGAAGGGGAAGGGAAGAGCCTTCTTCTGCGCTCCTGAAGGCCGTTTGGAAGTGGAGAGGCTTGAGAAGGAGAGGTCCGAAGCCAACGCCTCCCTCGACGAGCTCCACCGGGGCTCCCTGGTCGAATGGTCCAGGGGTGAAGAGCTCTCGGGAAGGGTACGGATCGACCGCTTTGAGACCTTAAGACTCCTCACAGATTTGAGGGGGCGACGCAGGCCCTCCAGGGGGAGGGGATGAGAAGGAACCGGGGTTTCCTCTATATCATGGCCATCTTCGCCGTCCTCTGTCTCTCCATAGGGCTTCTGACGGCCATCCAACCCCTGGCGACCCAGATGGAGCGGGAGAGGGAGGAGGAACTGATCTTCCGAGGCGACCAGTACAGGCTGGCCCTTGACCTCTACAGCCGAAAGAAACCCGGCGCTGCGCCCAAGGATTTCAAGGAGCTTGTTCAGGAGCGTTGTTTGAGGCGACTCTACAGGGAACCCTTTTCCGAGGACGGAGTCTGGGACATCGTTACCTACGATCCCGTCCAGAAGGAGGGAAAGAAGAGCTACCTGGTCTTCTCCTACGACAAATGGCTAACTGTGAAGGATAGGTACCCCATGGTCGGTGTCGCCAGTCCTGTCAAGAGGAAGTCCTTCAGGATCTACAAGGGGCGGGAGAAATCTCATGAATGGCTCTTCGCCCTCGGAATCGGCGAGAAGATTCCCGATTTCAAAAGAGAGTAAGGGCGCCAGTGAGAAATATCCTCGTTGTCGTCGGCGAGAGTTCCGGTGAGCTTTACGCCGAACTCTTCTTAAAGGCTTGGAAGAAAAGGGGTGGCGAAGAGGTTTCCTTCTGGGGGATCGGAGGGGAGAGGACCTCCTCCCAGGGGATGGAGGCTGTCGGTAGGGTGGCGGAACTCTCCCTTCTGGGGTTATGGGAGATTCTCCGGGGGATTCCAAGAATCTTCGCCCTGAAGAGAAAGATCTTGAAAGAGGCAGCCCTTCGACGGCCCTCGGCGGCACTCTTGATCGATTCGCCGGACTTCAACCTTCCCCTGGCCAAGGGGCTCAAAGCCATGGGGATTCCCGTCCTGATCTACGTCTCCCCCACGGTCTGGGCCTGGCGTTACGGGAGGGTGAAGACCCTACGAAGAGTCGCCGAGAAGGTTCTTCTCCTCTACCCCTTCGAAGAGAAGATTCTGAGGGAAGCGGGGGTCCCCTGTCGTTTCATCGGTCACCCTCTGCTGACGGAGGTCAGGGGAGAGGGCGGGGAGGGGAACGGACGCCGGGTGAAGGAGGTTCTCCTCCTTCCGGGAAGCCGCGTCTCCGAACTGAAGAGGCACACTGATCCCCTCTTGAAGGCTGTGACGGCCCTTGAGGAGAGCCTTGGCGAAGAGGTGCGTTTTACCCTCCTTCAAGCCCCTTACCTTTCAGAGAGCCTCTTTGCGCCTTTCCGGATAGCGGGCGTCACCCTCTCCTCAGGCCCGAAGTATCCCCTCATGGAGAGAGCGGACCTTGTCCTTGCCTCCAGCGGAACGGCAAACCTGGAGATCGCCCTCATGGGACGTCCTATGGTTGTGTTTTACAGGGTCTCAACACCCACCTACCTCTTGGGGAGAATCCTCCTGAAGGTCAGATCCATCTCCATCGTCAACTTACTCTTGGGTAAGAGGGTTGTTCCGGAGGTGATTCAGGGTGATTTTACGGGGGAGAGACTCGCCGGATTGGCCCTGGAACTCTTGAAGGACCCTTCAAGGGCAGAGGCTCAGGTCAAAGCCTTCGAAGAGATCAAGAGGGCTTACGACGGTGTGGGGGATCCTTCCGGGAGCGTTGTCGAGGAGGTTTCCCTCCTTCTGGCAAGAGAGGGGAGGCCGGGGAAGGAGAGCCCTCCTCCCCCAGTCCCTAGAAACGTCACTTGACGGTGACGGCTATAGATTTGGCCTTAGCCTGTTCACTCTTAGGAACGGTGATCTCCAAGACTCCGTTGACCATCTTGGCCTCTACTTTGTCTCCCTCGGCGTTCTGAGGGAGGATGAAACTCCTCTGGAAGCTCCCGTAGAAGCGTTCTATCCGGTGGTAATTCTCTTTCGTGATCTTGTCGTCCATCTTCTTTTCGCCCCGGATCAACAGGGTGTTGTCCTTGAGCTCAACGGAGACGTCCTCTTTGTCGAAGCCCGGAAGCTCCACGTTGAAGCGGTAACCTTCCTTGGTCTCGTAGATGTCCGTGGAGGGTTGCCACCGCGTGAGACCCCATTTCTCGTCATCGTAATCGCCTAAGAAGCCCTCGTCCAAGAGACGGTTGAGACGATCCGTAAGTGTCATAAGGTTGTTCATGGGTCTCCAAGGGTTGATGTTCATTGTTCTCCTCCTTTTTTCATTCTCTCATAAAAACCTTTCTTAGTCTCCAATCTCGATTCTCTTTGCCTTAGCGCGCTCACTCTTGGGAAGGGTGATCTCCAGGACCCCCTTCTCCATGGTGGCCTTGATTCTAGAGGTGTCGATGTTGTTGGGGAGAAGGTAGGCCCGTTGGAAGGAGCCCCGAAAGCTCTCCCTTCGAAAGCAATGGACCTGTTCCTGGTCGAACTCCTCTTTCCTCTCGCCGCCGATAGTCAGGAGGTTCTCCTTCACCTCTAGGGAAATCTCCTCTCTCTTGAAGCCCGGAAGCTCGGCTCGGAGCATGAAGTTCTCCGGGGTCTCCCAGATATCCGTCGCCGGTTGCCAGTTCTTCGCGGCTTGCTCACCGGTGCGGGAGGAAAAGTCGTTGAAGAACAGCTCCATAGGGTCTGTGCTTAAAAGCTTCATGGTCCTTTCGTTCATTGTCGACCTCCTTGAGTATTGGATACTCTAATATATCCCCCTTCTTAACATATGTCAAGTGATATTAAATAATATTAGTGAGATATTATCATATAAAGGAGAGACCCCGAACTGCCTCTCCTCTTGCTCTTTCCCGAGCCTTTCGTTAAGATGGGGTACCAGGGGCCAAGATGCTGGAAATTCAGGACTTTTCTTTCTCTTTCCGGGATCATCGGATCTTCGAAAACCTTCGAGCCCATTGTCTACCCGGAGAGGCTCTCCTCTTCGAAGGGCCTTCAGGAAGCGGGAAGAGCACCCTGTTTCGAACCCTACTCGGTCTGGAGGGGCCGCCTTCGGAGAGGATCTTCCACCGTGGTCGCTCTCTCAAGGAGTGGCTCCGAAGAGACGAGAGGGAGTTTAGAAGGAGTGTCCAGGGGATCTTCTCGGGAGGCCCCTCCCGTTGGGATCCCCGTCTTTCCCTGGAGGTTCAATGTCGCGAAGCTGTCGAGGCGGGAGGGGTTGTCTGGAGTCGTGAGAGGTTTCTGGGCTCTCTGGAGGGAGTCGGGATTCCTCCAGAAACTCTTCGGCGAAGGGCCCATGAGGCGAGTCGGGGAGAACTCCAGCGTCTGCTCCTTCTTAGAAGCCTGGAGAGGGAACCGTCGCTCATCCTTCTCGATGAGCCCTATCAGGGTTTGGACCCCTTCTCGATCACCCTTGTGGCGAGGTTGTTGAATCTTTATAGGGACAGAGGGGGGACACTGGTCCTCTTCCTTCAGCCCGGTGAGGAGAGTGGACTGAGGGGTTCGGAGAGGAAGATTCCTTTGAAGAAGAATCTCCCTTGACAACCGACGAAAGAGGCCTATCTTTAAGTCTTAGAGCGGAAGCGCGGCCCCGTTATGGGGTAAAGGGATTCTCCCTTTGTGTTGCTATCCGCTCTTTTTTTTATTGTCCTTACACCCTCTATGCGGAAGCGATCAGACTCTTAAGTCGATTCTGCCGGCGAGAGTCTCCATGGTAGCGGTGTACTCGTCGTGCAAATCCTTTTCCTGACCGGTTCTCACGATACGGAAGGAGGTCTTGGAGCCGCGGTTCTCTCCGGAATCTTTCCCTTCTCCGTTGCTCTCCTTGGGCATGTCGCTGAAGGAGGCGATGACAGGGATCTCCGAGCGGAAGCCCAGCTGGTCGATGGTGCTCTTCAATTGGTCGGAGTTCAGGAGCAAAGAGCTCTGGATTTCGGGGTTCTGAGCGTACATCTTGACTTCCACCCTCTTGTCCGAGGAGAAACTGAGCTGGATGTAGAGCTTTCCCAGCTCCGGAGGGTCGAGGTGGATGCGGAAGACCTTCTGCCCGGACGGTTCCGTGTTCTGAACAAGGTCAACGATTTCGTTAAGGATCGGAGTTTGGGCGGGTGCCTCACGGGAAGCGGAGGCGGAGGCGTTTGTCCCCTTGGTGGAGAGGGGGACGATTTGGACCTCCCGGCTCTGAGGGTTGATAAGGACCTGCTCAACCTGTGATGTGGTGACACTCTTCTCAGAGACGACGGCCTTAAGGGGCTCGCTCTTCTCCTGTGCCGAATGGGCTGTTGCTTTCGAAAGGGTCTTGGCCTGGTTGGCGGACTGGCTCGTCTTGAGTGTCGTGGCGGAGGTGGAGGCTGTCGACTTGACGGCATTGGTCTTGACGTTAGAGGAGGTACGCTTCTCGTTGGCCGTGGGGTCGATCGGATTCGCCAAGTGCTGAACCTTCGTCGTTTCAACGCTCTTCTGGTTCTGCCCCTTGGCAGACTTCTCCTGGGGGCGCGAAACATTGCTGGAGACCGAAGCCGTTCCTGCCTTTGTCGCGAGTTGGGGGGAGACGTTCTGTTTCTGGGGGGCGACGATTGTCTGCAGGAGAAGGGCGAAGAAGGTCTTCTCGTCGACTTTGTTCTCGCTCTTCTTGGAAGTCGAGGGGCTCTCCTCTTTCTCCTTTCCCTTCGTCTTAGATGAGGCGGTTGTATTCTGGTTCGTCACGGCTCCTTGAAGCGTAGAGGCCGATGGGGTCAAAGAATCGATAAGGTTTGCCATGGTGGTCACTCCTTGGGGGATGTCCCCTGCGGGGCGGGTTTGGTCGAGAGGGTCTGACGCCGCCCTTCCAGCTGTGCGTAGTGGTCGAAGATCTCCATAACGATCTCTGGATGCTGAGGTGTCAAGGTATCGACAACGCTCTGTCGGAAGCTCTTCTTGAACTGTTTGATGATGGAGAAGAACATCTCCTTGTCGGTCTTGTGGTAGTTGAGAAGGTAGGTGACCGCCTGAGTGGGGTCCATCTTCTCGAGCATTCCGAGAATATTGGAATCCACCCTTCTCGCCGTCTCACCCTTCCTGAGCTCCTCCCATCCGGCGGCAAGCTTCAGGTTCTCCCTCTTCAACTCCTCCATTCTCTTCTGAATTTGGTCTTCCCAGAGTTTGAGGGTAAGCTCCCGGTCGTGAAGTCTTCTCTCCCAATCTTCGAGGCGGGTTCTCTCTTCCTGAAGGGATTTCCCGGTCGGTTGGTCCTTCTCTTCGGGTTTCGCCGAAGGCCCTTGTGTCTGAGTCAGGATGATGGTGATGAAGAAAGGGATCAACAGAGGTGCCAGGAGAAGGGGAAGGGATTTATAGGTTCGTATTCTCATGCTTCCTCCCTCCTCCGGAGTTGATGAAGATGTCGTCCATCTCAATCTGCTCGCTCTTGTCGAGCTCCCGGAGGTACTCCTTCCAGAGTTTGGCCCGGTAGTTCTCGAGGGCCTTCTTCTCCTTCCTGGTCTGAATCCACTCCTGAAAACGTTCTTCTTCCTCTTTCAAGGCCTCTTTCACCGCCGACTGTTGGGCTCTTTGAAGGTTCAGGAGCCTTCGAACATAGGGGGGAAAGCTCCGGAGCATCTCCAGATCCACCGCTCCCAGGGAAAACTCCTCCATCCGTTTCCTGGCGGAGGCCTCTTCGGCCTTGTACTCCTCCAACAGCCTCTCCTCTTCAAACCGTTTCTGACGGGCTAAGGCCCAGAGGCTTTTTCTCTTCTTCTCCAGGTTGATCTTATACTTGAGAAGGGTGCGCAGGGAGAACTCAAAGCGTTTCATCGCCATCTCCCATGAGGAGTTTCATCCTTTCGTAAGTCTCTTCGTAGCCGCTCTTCTCGTCGACCGCCTGCCGCAGGATCTTGTTGATCCCGTCGATCTTCTCCAAGGAGCGGTCGATCATGGGGTTGCTCCCCTTCACGTAGGCCCCGATGTTGATTAGGTCTTCCGCTTCCCGGTAGGCCGCCATAAGCTCTCGGATCGAACCGGCCAACCTCTGGTGTCTCTTCTCCACGACGGCGCTCATGACACGGCTGATGCTTTGGAGAACGTCGATAGAGGGGAAGTGGTTGTGGTGGGCCAGGTCTCTGCTCAAGACAATGTGACCGTCCAGGATGGAACGGGAGATGTCGGCAACCGGCTCGGTGATGTCATCGGCTTCGACCAAAACCGTATAGATTCCCGTGATGCTCCCCTTCTTCTCGAAGTTGCCGGCCCGCTCGAGAAGCTTCGGCAGAGCCGAGAAGACCGAGGGAGTATACCCTTTCGTGGAGGGGGGCTCTCCGGCGGAGAGGCCGACCTCCCTCTGGGAGTAGGCGAAGCGCGTGAGGGAGTCCATCATGAGCAGAACGTCCATTCCCTGCTCCATGAAGTACTCGGCGACCGCTGTCCCGGCGTAGGCGGCGCGGAGTTTGAGCAGAGGCGGTTCGTCGGAGGTGGAGACGACAATGACGGAACGCTTAAGCCCCTCCTTCCCGAGATCCCTCTCGATAAACTCCTTCACCTCCCTTCCCCGCTCACCGACCAGAACGATGACGTTGATCTGAGCCGAGGTGTTACGGGCGATCATCCCCATGAGGGTGCTCTTTCCGACGCCCGAGCCGGCGAAGATTCCGATTCTCTGCCCTTTTCCGAGGGTGATGAAACCGTCTATGGCCCGGACACCGGTCTCCACCTTCTCGTCGATCATGGTTCGGCGCATGGCTTTCGGGGCACGCTTGTAGAGAGGGTAGGAGAGGGTTGTGGAGAGGGGGCCCAGGTTGTCGACAGGCCGTCCCAGGGAGTCCACGACGCGGCCCAGGAGTGACTCTCCCACAGGGACGGCGGGGTAGCTCCTGGCGGCTTCGACTCTGTCGCCCAGAGAGACTCCGGCCATCTCCTCCAGAGGCATGGTGATGATCCGGTTGTCCCTGAAGCCGACCACTTCGCAGGGAAGGGTCCGACCGTTCTTCAGGGAGATATGGACGAGTTCCCCCACCGATGCGGGAGGGCCGTCGGATTCGACGATGACCCCTGCCACCTTGGCGACGCTGCCGTAGTAGCGGAAGGGGTGCGAGTGGCGCACCCTTTCGAGAAGATACTCCATCTTCATGGCTCTTCCAATACCTTGAGAACCTCTTCGAGCTTGGTCTCGACCCTGGCGTCAACATCGCCGGCGGGGGTGACGACAACGCATCCGCCTCTGGTCAAGGAGGCGTCTTCGGTAAGGGTGAAGCTCTTGCCGCTCGTTCTCTGAGTCAGTTCGGCGTTGTGCTCCTTGAGGTAACGGAAGTCCTCGGGGTGGAGCCGAATGGTGATCTCCTTGTTGGACGAGGCGTTTTGCATGGCTTCCTGAACGGTCTGGAGGATGAAGCCATCGCTGTTCTTGATCTCTACGGAGACGATCTTCTTGACCGCTTCCCGGATGATGGCCAACAGTTCTCTCTCGGCGCTTCCGTAGACCTTTTTCCTGACTTCTTCGAGCTCCCTGAGGGTGTTGGCGAAGTTCTCTCTCAGAGAGGCCGCCTCCTTCTCCCCCAAGGCCTTCGCCTCGGCCAAACCCTTCTGGAAGCCGGCCTTGTAACCTTCGTCAACCTTGCGCAGAGCCTCTTCTTCCCAGAGCTTCTTACGGCTCTCCCAGAGTCTCTGCTCCTCTTCGAGACGGAGGGACTGAGCGGCGTCGCTTCCCCCGACCGGGGCGGTCTCCTCGTCTTCCGGGCCTTCCTGGTCAGAGCCGGGGAAGTTGTTCTCCGGATCGAGATCTTGAGAGGCAAGGAGATTCTCCAGTTCCGAATAGGGCAGCCGTTGCCAAAAGACGCTCTTTTCAGGAGTCTCCTTGTAGACCTTAGACGACATACTCCTCTCCTCCGGCGCCGCCGATCGAAACGATTCCCTCCTCCTCCAGCTCCCGGACGATCTCGACGATCTCGTGTTGGGCCTTCTCCACATCCTTGATTCTGATGGGGCCCATGTACTCCATCTCCTCCTTGATCATCTCGACGGCCCTCTGGGACATGTTCCGGTAGAACTTCTCCTTCAGCTCCTCAGAAGAACCTTTCAACGCGATGGCAAGGGATTTCTTGTCCACCCGCTTGAGAATCTCGGCCACTCCCCGGTCATCGATGAGGAGAATGTCCTCGAAGACGAACATCAGGTCTCTCACCTGGACTGCCAGTTCGGGACTTCTCACTTCGATGTTCTCCAAAACCTGCTTGGCTATGCGCCTCTCCATCCTGTTGAGCAGATCGGCGACGGCCTTGACTCCGCCGTACTCCTCCATCTTGTAGGAGCCGACGGATTGGAGCTTCTGTTCGAGGACGCCGGCGATTCTCTTGACGATCTCCGGGGAGATCTCTTCAAGGTTGGCCATCCGGACGGCGATCTCGGCCCGAAGCTCTTCGGGGAGGGAGGCGAGGATCTCGGCGGCCCGGGATGCCGAGAGGTGGGCCAGAATCAGGGCTATGGTCTGTGGATGCTCATGCTGGATCAGCTTGGAGATCTGCTGAGGGTTCATCTTCTCCAGGGAGGAGAAGCCCGCGGACTTTTCAAGCAATTTGATGAGCCGGTCGATGACCTTACGGGCTTGTTCCGGCCCTAAGGCTTTGACCAAGAGGCTCTTGGCGTAGTCGATGCCCCCCACGGCGATGTACTGCTTGGCCATGACCATGTTGTAAAACTCTTCGATGATCCTTTCGGAAACCTCCGTGGGGATGGGGCCCAAGAGGCTGATCTCCCGGCTGATCTCCGCGATCTCCTCCTCGTCGAGGCGCATGAAGAGCTTCGAGCTGCTCTCCTCCCCGAGAATGACCGTCAGAATGGCGACCTTCTGCAGGTTGGTGAGTCCTTCGTACTTGAGTGTGGCCATATTAGAGCTCCGAGAGCATGCTCTTGACGAGAGTGCTCAGTTCATCGGTGTTGGTGTCGGCAAACTCCTTGAGTTTCTCCCTCAACATGGCCGTTTTCTGGGTCTCCTTGGGAATCTGGAACTGAGATTGGATCTCCTGCTCCAACATCCTCTTCTGCTCGGCCTCGTTGATCTTCGGAAGGGCCTGGGGAACGGGGGTTCCATCGGGCCCGAGGATCCCTCCCTCCGCCCCTTGGGTGAGTTCCTTGAGCTCCAACTGGGCCTGGGCCTCTCGGGAGGGAAGGGCCGCGAAGATCTTCTTCGTCATCGGCTTGAGAACCAGGAAGATGAAGAGGATGACCAGTACGAAGATCGTTCCGTACTTGGCGGCGATCTTGATGAGGTCCCTTCGGTTCTCTTGCTGCATGAAGGCTTCGGTCTGTTTGAGTTCGCTGTCGTCGAAGGGGAGGTTGGCAACCTCCAGGAGGTCGCCCCGCGCCTGGTTGTAGCCCACGGCGGCGGTCACTAGCTGACGGATCTTCGAGAGCTCCTGGGGGCTCCTGGGAGCCTTGTCCCAAACCTTCTCTTTCCCCACGGTCTTTTCCACCATGCCGTCGTCGACGACAACGGAGACGGCGAGGCGTTTGATCGTTCCGTAGGGGAGCTGGCTCTTCAGGAGGGTCTTGTTGATCTCGTAGTTCTTGGTCTCACTCTTCATCTCCCGGAAAGGTTGATTCCCTGTGGAGGAGACGGGAATCCCCGCTCCGGCGACGTTAGATGCCGTTCCCGGAGTTCCGCCTCCCATGGCGTTCCCGCTCTTCTCGCTCTCCGTCTTCTCACTCCTCTCGATTTGGACGTTGGGGTCGTAGATCTCTTCCACTTTCTCCTGCTTCGTAAAATCCAGCTCCGCCCTCACGTTGGAGCGGACCTTACCGATTCCCACGATCGGTTCGAGCAGGGAGTTGATCTGCCGGGAGATCTCCCGTCCCACCTTCTCTTGAACGTCGATCTGCTTGGCGCTGAGAATGGAGATCTCGTCGCCGCTCTCCGGAGAGGCCAGGAGTCGGCCGTAGACGTCGATCACCGTGATGTTCTGGGGGGAGAGGCCTTCGACGGCGGAGGATGTCAGGTGGACAATGGAAGCGACCGTTGAGGGAGAGACCGTGGCCCCCGGGTGGAGGCTGAGGATGATGGAGGCCTTCGAGGGTTCCTGCTCTTCCAGGAAGACCGATTTCTTGGGAAGGACGATGTGGATCCGGGCCGCCTTCACCTCCTTGATCGAAGAGATGGTTCTGGAGAGTTCCCCTTCCAAGGCTCTCAAGTAGTTCATCTGCTCCATGAATTCTGTCATCCCCAGCTGGCTCTTGTCGAAGACTTCGAAGCCGATGCCGCTCCCTTTCGGGATTCCTTGGGAGGCCAGGGAGAGGCGGAGCTCGTTGACCTGTTTGTCGGGGACCAGAATGGTCGTTCCCCGCAGGGTGTACTCGACCTTCATCTCCTTCAGCTTCGCGACGATCTCCCCCGCATCGTTTTCGGAGAGGTTGGAGAAGAGGACGGACTTTTCAGGGGTATTGGCCCAGAAAACCAGTGCCGTCAAGCCTCCCAGGACGGAGAGGACCACCACGGCGATGAAGATCTTCTGGGTGTTGGAGAACTTCTTCAGAATCTCTCGAAACTGGGCGAGGGGGTCCATGGTCTACCTCACACGCGAACGCGCATCAGCTCGTTATAGGCGTCCATGAGTTTGTTCCGGATCGACATCATCATCTGGAAGGAGAGGTCCGCCTTCTCGACGGCGATGAGAGTCTGGTGAACATTGGTTTCAGGGCCGACGATGGCGTTCTGAATCTCCTGGTTGGCCTGCTTCTCCGCCGAGACGACGTCTTTGACGGCATTGTCCAGGACATCGGCGAAATCCACTTGGGAGGATGAACCGACCTGCTCTTTCGCTTTGGTTGTTGTGAACTCTTTCTCGATCTTCCCTATGAGCTGGGCGTAGTCGTTGATCGTGTTGTCCGCCACGGTTATCTCCCGATCTCGAAGGCTTTCGAGATCATGTTTTTAATGGATTGAAGGACGGTGACATTGGCGCCGTAAACCTTGGAAGCGTTCATCAGGTTCACCATCTCTGTGACGATGTTGACGTTGGGGTAACGGACGTACCCGTCGGTTCCCGCGTCGGGATGGGTGGGGTCGAACTTCATGAGGAAGGGGGAGGGGTCATCGTAAACCCTATCGATAGAGACTCCTTCCAGGTCGCCCTCTTCCATCTTTCCCTGAAGAGCGCTTTCGAAGGAGTTTTCTATAGGCTTAGTGGCGAAAACAACCTCTTTCCGTCGGTAGGGTCCCCCTTCGGGGGTTCGGGTGGAGTTGACGTTGGCGATGTTTGTGGAGAGGACTTCGATTCTCTTCAGTTCCGACGAGAGGGCGGAAGCGGTGACATCGAAGACTCTGAAATGGCCGGACATCTTAACTCCTCGAGTTTGAGATGGCTTCTCGGATGCGTTTGAAAAACTTGCTTGTCAGCTGAACTCCCAGGTTATACTGGATGTTGTTCTTGGTCAAGGCGACCATCTCCTCTTCCAGGTCGACGTTGTTTCCGTCGGGGCGTCCAGGATCGGAAGAGATTTCCACGGAAGCAGCAACATTTTCCCCGATCGGAAGGTGCCGTTCGTCTGTCCTTGAGAGGGGAAGCTGATCGCTGCCTCCTCCGAAAGCGGCCTGGAGCTCATCTTCGAAGTTTACCTTCTTCGCCTTGAACCCGGGAGTGTCGATGTTGGCAATGTTCGAAGAGACCGTGCCGTGCCTCTGTAGACTCAGGTCCAAGAAGGTTTTCATCATATCCAGTTCACGGCTGTCGATTATGCTCATTTTCGCCTCCGAAAATATAACTCAAAAGCCGTGCCATCAAGGAAGATGCTAAGAACGGAGGCTTTTTCTGGGAGGTGACCGAATCTTGACATCTCTTCCTAGGACCTCCTGTAGCGATGTAGGGGAGTGACCATGACCAGGCCCTTGAGTTGGAGCTTGAGCAGGAGGGACATCAGCTCCGGTGTCCCCATGGAGGAGGCCTCGGCCAGTTCATCGAACTCCCTCTCTTCCCCTTGGGGCAAGAGGGAGAGAAGGGCCTGCTCTTGCGGCGGGAGGTCTCTGGGAGGGGGAAGGGTGGGGGGAGTCAAGCCGTAGGGGAGGGCAAGGAGGATCTCTTCAGGGCTGAGGGCCGGCCGGGCGCCTTTGTTGAGTAGCTCGTTGGTCCCCTCCGAGGTGGAGCGGTTGATGTCTCCGGGGAGGGCGAAGACATCCCGCCCCGCATCAACGGCCAGGTTGGCCGTGATGAGGGAGCCGCTTCTCTTACGGGCCTCGACGACGAGGGTCGCCGGAGAGAGGTAGGCGATGATTCGGTTGCGAAGGGGGAAGTGAAAGGGCTTGCCGCCCGTGCCTGGAGGAAACTCGCTCAGGAGCACTCCGGAGCGAGCGATGTCGGCGGCGAGCCTCAGGTTCACCGCCGGGTAGACCCGGTCGAGACCGCTCCCCAGAACGGCGATGGTCTTTCCCGCCTCAAGGGCCCCCCGATGGGCCTGCGTATCGATCCCTCTGGCCAGGCCGCTGACGATGGTGATTCCCCAGGAAGCCAGCTTTCGGCAGAAGAGCCCGGTCGTGTTGATCCCATAGGGGGTGGGCGTGCGGGTCCCCACCACCGAGAGGAGAGGCGACGAGAGGAGGTTCGGGTCTCCCAGAAGGAAGAGGACTGCGGGCGGCCCATAGCCCTCCTTAAGCGCCGAGGGGTAGAGGGGGGAGTGGAGGGGGAGAATCTCCCCCTTGAGGGCTCTGATCCTCTTCTCTAACTGGTTGTACCCCTCTTGATGGAAACGGAGAACCTCCTGCAGCCGAGAGGGTTTGGGAAGCGTGGCGGTCCGAACCAGCTCCTCTCCACGTAAGCCCTGGTCAAGAGAGACCTTGACCCTTTCCAGAAGGGGAAGATCGTGGAAGAAGAGGGCTTGAAGGGAGACGAGAAGTTCGCCGGTCACGGCGTCCCCATCAAGGCCCTATGTGAAAAATGGCCTCAATATTGCAGAACTTGATCTGATCGCCCACTTTGAGGCTGTAAGGGGTTCCGCTCTTGAGCCTCTCACCGTTGAGGTAGGTGCCGTTGATGACCCCCAGCTCCTCTTTCAGGAAGAAAGAGGAATCCTGAAAGAAGACGACTCCGTGACGTCGGGAGATGTATTTATCTTTGTCCGCTTCCGAGAGATCGATGTCGGGGTGGAGCTTGCCGAAGGCATCCCTTCTCCCGATCACGGTCTCCGTGTAGATCAGGGGAAAGCTCATCTGGTTGCCTGGGAAGATGAGGGAGGCTCGAACCGAGGCCGGTAGAGGAACCTTGTTGCTTTCCACCAGAATCTCCGGTTTCGGGGAGTGGACCATGGAGTACATCTTGGCGAGGGTGATCTCCGTGTTGACCAGGACCTCCGAGAGCCCGAAGAGGATTCGTAAGGCGATCTCGGGGTTCTTCTGGAGGATGTCGCTGAAGATGTTCGCGGTAATCTCGACGATAACCGTGTCGTTCTCTTCGGCGACGGCGTAGTAGAGCCTGGTGGTGTTGAGAAGCATGGAGGGGATTCCGAAGATATCCCCCTTCACGAGCTCTTCGACGAGGATCTGGTCTCCGTCGAAATCCCTCGTGAGCTTGACTTTGCCGCTCTGGATGACGAAGGCGCTCTGTCCCTCGTCGGTGGACTTGAAAATGGTGTCCCCTTTGTTGTACTTCCTTGAGAGATCATCCCATCTGGTCATGTTTTTATGGTATCACAAAAACAATGTTGACTCGGCGGTTTTTCGACCTGTTCTCAGGGGTGTCGTTGGGGACCAGGGGACGGGTTTCGGCGAATCCGACGGCCATGAACTTTGAGGCCGGGAGCTTTCCCTCTTCAATGAAGTAACGGACGACGCTGCCGGCGCGGGCGGTCGAAAGCTCCCAGTTGGAGGGGTAGGAGTTGCTCTGTATGGGAGTGTCGTCGGTATGGCCTTCGACGATCATCTCGTAAGGGCTCTTTTGGAGGATAGGCAAGAGAGTGGAAAGGAAGCTTTTCGCTCCCTCCTTGACGAGAGTCTTGGCGGAATCGAACATCACGTAGTCCTGGACAGCCAACATGACCCCCTGGTCGGTCTCAACGATGTCCAGCTTGCCGGCCAGGTTCATCTTCGAGAGCGACTCTTTCAGAAGGCTCGCCAGAGCCTTCTTCCTTTCGCTCCTGCGGTCTTCGTTGGTCGTCGCCTGGGCGGCGGCGATGACCGCCTCGGGGTTGATCTCCTCCTTGACCGCCACCCGTTTGGATTCGCTGACGTTGAAGGCCCCCTGGAGGGAGTTGAGTAACCTCTTATACTTGGCGATATCCATGTTGGAGTAGGAGACCAACATGATGAAGAAGGTGAGAAGGAGGGACATCATGTCCCCATAGGTCACGACCCAACCGGGGGCCCCCTTCTTTTCGCGTTTCTTGCGGCCTTCTTCTTCGTTCAAGCCTTTCTCCGTTTCCGTTCCTGACGCTCCTGAAAGAGTTCCCTCCTCTGTGGATCAAGGTAGGAAGAGAGCCTTTCCTGAATGACGGCCGGGTGGTCTCCTTGAGCGATGGAGAGGACTCCGTTGATGATCAGACGTTTCTGAAGGGATTCCACCTCGGCGTAGTGCTGAAGTTTCCCCGCCAAGGGAAGGAAGAGGGCGTTAGCCAGGAGGGCTCCGTAGAGGGTTGTCAGGATGGCTACGGCCATACCGGGGCCGACCGACTTGGGGTCGTCCATCTTGGTAAGCATGTCCACAAGGCCGATGAGGGTTCCGATCATCCCGTAGGCAGGGGCGTATTCGGCGAAGCTCTCCAGCATGCTCCTGCCGCTCTCGTGCCGCTCCTCCATGGTGGCCAGTTCGATGCGCATAATCGAGGCGATCAGTTCGGGCTCGACACCGTCGATGGCGAGCTGGATCCCTTTCTGGAGGAAGGGTTGGGGAACCTTGACCCTCTCTAGGCCGAGGATCCCCGTCTTTTTTGCCTCGATGGCGAGGAGGAGAATCGTGTTGATGATCTCTTCCGAGGAGTCCAGCTTCTTAAAAAAGGCGTTTTTCATAACCTTGATCAGCCCTTTGAGCTGGCTGAAGGGGTACTTCATCATCACCGAACCGATACAGCCGCCGAAGACGATGACGATGGAGGGGAGGTTCCAGTAACCGATGATACCGGCTCCCATGGCGAGAGAGACGAGAATGAGGCCCCAAGCGACGATAAAGCCGAATAGGCTGGCGAGATCCATCTCCCATTGAAACGGAAAAGAGGCTCTCTGTCAAGAGATAGGGTAGGCGGTTTCAGGAAAAAGAAGGAAAAAATGACCCCAGCAGGGATCGAACCTGCGACCCACTGATTAAGAGTCAGTTGCTCTGCCAGCTGAGCTATGGGGCCATTTCCTAAATAGATGAGTATTTTACAGAAAGGTCCGGGAAAAATCAAGGGGGAACGGGGAAGAAAATTGCGAAGCCTTGTCGGTTCAAGGGATCGGTCTGTAAAAGGGTCAGATGACAATGATCCTCATCAGGTTCGTCGCCCCGATGGCGGGGATCACGCCGCCGACGACGACGATCCTATCCCCAGTGGAGACCCTCTTCTCTTGGCGGAGAATCTCTACGGCCCGCTCGACGAGGGAGTCCGTATCGGCGTCGAAGGCCAGAGGGTGAGGGAGGGTGCCTCTGTAGAGGGCCATGTTGTTGAGGACCAGGGGGTCCGGAGAGAAGGCCATGAGAGGGCAGGGGGGGCGGTACTTGGAGAGAAGGAGGGCGGTGGCCCCGGAGAGGCTGAAGACAACGATCCAGCGGGCTTTTAAACTCTCCGCGGCGACGACGGCCGAGTGGACCACAGAGTTCATGATCTCCCTCTCCCGAGTGACCGAGACCCCCGGCGAAGGTTGCACGTAGGGGGAACGCTCCACCTGGGAGGCGACCTTCTTGAGGGTTTGGACGGCCTGGGCTGGGTAGGGGCCTACGGCGGTCTCCCCGGAGAGGAGAAGAATATCCACGCCGTCCAGGATCGCCGCGGAGATGTCGCTGACTTCGGCCCTGGTCGGTGTGGGAAGGGCCATCATCGATTCCAGGAGCTGAGTGGCGAGAACAACGCTCTTGCCCATGCGGTGGGCCCGTTGGAGAATCCCTTTCTGGAGCAGAAAGAGCTCTTCCGCCCTTGTCTCAACCCCCAGATCCCCCCGGGCGATGATGATTCCGTCGGCCACCGGGAGAATGGCCTCCAGGTTTTTCACGGCCAGGGGCTTCTCGATCTTGGCGAAGACCGCCGCCTTGGAACCCAGAGAGGCGAGCTCACGCCTGAGCAGGAGAACATCCTGGGCGCTCTGGACGAAAGAGAGGGCGATCTGATCGACCCCGTTCTCGGCCCCGAACCGAAGGTCTTCCCTGTCTTTCTCGGTGATCGGGGGAAGAGAGGTGATCACCGTGTTGGGGAGGTTGATGCCTTTGTTGGAAAGGAGGGTTCCGCCGACGACGACCCGTGCCCTCACCCAGCCTCTCTCCCTCCCGGTCACCTTCAGCTCGATCTTACCGTCGTCGAGAAGGAGCCGGTCTCCGCTCTTGGTGTAGATGGGAAGGTCGGAGAAGTCCGAGGGAATCTGAACAGGGCAAGGGGGAACCTCGCCTTCCGGGTCACAGAGGATGACCACATCCTGTTGCCTCGTCAGCTTGAGGGGGGAGGGAAGGAGGCCGACCCTCAGCTTGGGACCCCGCAGGTCTTGCATGATGGGAAGGGGAATGTTGAGTTCCTGGGAGAGTCTGCGGACCGTCTCGATGAGGGCCCGGGAATCGCCGTAGGAGAGATGGGAGAAGTTGAGGCGGACACCGTCCATCCCGGCCTTCAGGAGCGAGCGTAGTCGGACCGGAGACGAGGAGGAGGGGCCAAGGGTGGCCACCACCTTCGTGAAGGGGAAGGCCTTCATCGGGAACCTGCCGTTAAAGAACGATCTCAGAATAGTCCGCCACCCTCTCAAAGAGAGAGGAGAGACTACGCAGGAGAGCGATTCGGTTGTTCTTGAGGTTCACGTCCTCGGCCATGACGAGGATACGGTCGAAGAAACGGTCGATGAAGGGTCTCAGCATCAGCAGGGCCTCCTGAGCCTTCATAAACTCCCCGGAGCTCAGGGATGGCTCTGCTTCTTCCGAGACGACCTGGAAGATCTGGTAAAGCTCTTTCTCCTCTTTTTCCTGAAGGAGGGATTCGTCGAGGCTGTACTCCTCTGTCGAGTTTTTGAGGATGTTCTTGACCCGTTTATAGGAGAGAACAAGCTTTTGGAAGGCTTCCAGGTTCTTCGTCAGAGACAGGGCTTCGATTCTCTTCAGGTCGCTCTCCAGAAAATCGAGACCGGTCTTGACGACCCCGTTGACGGCGTCGTAGGGGAGGCCTCTGACCTCTTCGGCGTAGAATCGGAAACGCTGGTGGAGAAACTCCCTGGTCTTTCCGGCGATCTCCTCCCTCTTGGCCGTCTCTTCGGGGACGTGGAGAAGAAGGGTCTGTTCGAGAAGGTCTTCCAGGGAGAAGGGAAGGTTTCCCTCCACCAAGAGCTTGACGATGGTGTTCCCCAATCGGCGCAATCCGAAGGGATCTTTCGTTCCCGAGAACTCCTGTCCCGTGGCCATGGCGCCGCAGAGGGAGTCGAGACGGTCCGAGAGGGAGAGAATGCGGCCGGAGATCGATGTGGGCAGGTCCTCTTCGACGTTGACCGGGTTGTAGTGTTCGTAAACGGCTTTCCAAACCTCTTCGGGGTACCCCTTCTCCTTGAGGAGAAGCCCGCCGGCCTTTCCCTGCAGGGAGGGGAACTCCTTGACCATATCGGTGAGCTGATCGATCTTACAGAGCCTGGCGGCCTCCTTAAGAGTGGGAGCCAAGGAGCTGTCGAAGCGGTCCGCGAGGTTCTCGGCAAGGCCCATGAGGCGGAGGGACTTGTCCCTGTAGCTTCCCAGGTTCTCACCGTAGAGGGTGTTGCTCAGATCTTCGACGAGGGCGTTCTCGTCCAGGGTGAGGTCGTGCTTCCAGAAGAAGAGGGCGTCCTGAAGGGTGGCCTTGACGACTCTCTGGAAGCCAGTCACGATGTTGGGGAGGGCTTCGGGGGAGGCGTCGGCGATGCCCACGAAACGGGGGCAGACCCTTCCTTCCCTCTCGGTCAGGAAGAGGCGCTTCTCACGCTGGAGGAAGGAGCCGATGATCTCGCCGGGGATGGAGAGGAAATCCTCGGGGAAGGTTCCCGTGAAGACGACCGGGTACTCCACCATCCTTACCAACTCTTGGAGGAGTTCCTGGTTGGGGAGAATCTTGACCCCTTCCCTCGCCTCGATCTCGGCAAAGCCTTTGCTGATGAGGTCAAGACGTTCCTCTTCGTGGATGAGGACGAGACTCTCCCGGAGGGCTTCATCGTAGACTTCGGCGTGACCGATGAGAATCTCCGAGTTGGAGGTGAGGATCAGGTTGCCCCTGGAGACCTTTCCAGCCTTGATTCCTCCGAAGGAGAAGGGGAGGGGATGGTCGTCGATCAGGGAGAGAATGGAGCGGATCGGACGGGAGAAAGAGACTCCCGAATCGTTCCAGACCATATTCTTGGGGAAGGAGAGGGAGCCGAGGACCTGAGGGAGGATCTTCTGGAGAACCTCTTCCGTGGCAAGCCCCTCGTGGATCTTCTTGAAGGAGAGGTATTCCCCCTTGGGGGTATCCAAGAATGTCATCTCTTCCAGAGGAAGGTTGAGCTTCTTGGCGAAGCCGAGGGCCGCTTGGGTGGGGTTGCCTGCGTCGTCGTAGGCGACCTTCCGGGAAGGCCCCATGATGACCTCTTCTTCGGCTCTTTGGTTGGCGGCGATCCCTTTGATTCGGACGATGAGACGCCTCTCCGTGGCGAGAACCTTCAGCTCGTTGTAGTCGATTCTCTGGGCTTTGAGGGTCTCCTGAAAGAGATTCTTCAGCTGGCTCTTCCCTGCCTCCTGGTGGGTGGGGGGAAGCTCTTCGGTTAAGATTTCAAGAAGGTATTCGCTCATAGGGATCCCTCCTCCAGGGCGAGGGCGGCAATGCTCTTTGTGAAGTTTCGGATTGTCAGGATCGTCGCCATCCTCTGGTTGATGGAGAGAGCCCGGCGGCTGTCCAGAAGGTTGAAGAGGTGGGAGAGTTTCAGGGCCAAGTCGTAGGCGGGCAGGTAGAGCCGCTTTTCCAAGAGCCCTGGGATCTCTCTCTTCGTCCGTTCGAAGTTCTCCGTCAGGTTGGCTATGTCCGCCTCTTGGAAGTTGTATTGGGAGAACTGTTTCTCTTCGGCCATTCGAAGGTCCCTGTAGGTGACCCCCTGGCCCCATTCGAGATCGTAGATGTTGTCCTTCTGGGCCAGGAAGAGGCCCAGCCTTTCGATGCCGTAGGTGATCTCCAGCGAGACGGGGGAGAGGTCGACCCCCCCCGCCTGCTGGAAATAGGTGAACTGGGTCACCTCCATTCCGTTGAGCATGACCTGCCACCCGACGCCCCAGGCGCCGAGGGTGGGGGATTCCCAGTTGTCTTCCTCGAAGGAGAGGAAGTGGTTTTTCAGGGGGATTCCCAAGGCTTCAAGACTCTTGATGTAGAGCTCCTGACCGTCCACGGGGGCAGGTTTCAGAATCACCTGGTACTGGAAGTGCTTCTGGACGCGGTTGGGATTCTCTCCGTAACGGCCGTCGGTAGGCCTCCGGGCCGGCTGCATGTAGGCCGCTCGGCAGGGCTTGGGACCAAGAACCTTGAAGAACGTCTCCGGGCTCATGGTTCCAGCGCCGACTTCCATGTCGTAGGTCGGGGCGATGTAACAACCCTGACCTTTCCAATACTCCGAAAGGGTCAGAAATATGTCTTGAATCCTCATTGGGTCTCCCGATATCCTGTTTATTCCGGTTTATAGACCAGTCGGGCCTGTTTGGCCGCCAAGGCTTCGTCCAGTCGCCTGATAGGGGCGATGTGGGGGGCGGTCTTGAGAAGCTCGGGCTCGGTTTCGGCCTCTTTGTGGATGATCTTCATGGTCTGTGCGAACTCGTCCAAGGTCTCCTTGCTCTCCGACTCGGTGGGCTCCATCATCAAGGCGCCGTGAACGATGAGGGGGAAGTAGACCGTCGGGGGGTGAAACCCGTAGTCCAGGAGCCGTTTGGCGACGTCGGAGGTCTTGATTCCGAAATCTTTGAAGCTCTCCTCGGAGAAGACGACTTCGTGGAGGGTAGGGAGTTTGTAGGGGAGGTGGTAGGTCTCCTGAAGAAGACTGCGCAGGTAGTTGGCGTTGAGAACAGCGCGCTCTGTGGCCGTTTTCAGCCCCTCTCCGCCGAGGGAGAGGACGTAGGCCAAGCCTTTAACGATAACGCTGAAGTTGCCGAAGAAGGAGCGGACCTTTCCGATGGAATCTTGACGGTCGAAGAGGACTCTCAGCGTGCCCTCTCCTCCCTCTCTGATCACGGGAATGGGAAGGAAGGGTTCAAACTCCTTTCTGACTCCGACGGCGCCGCAACCGGGGCCGCCGCCGCCGTGGGGTGTGGAGAAGGTCTTGTGAAGGTTGAGGTGAAGGACATCGACGCCGATCGATTCCGGCTGGACGTAACCCATGAGGGCGTTGAAGTTGGCTCCGTCCATGTAGAGGTAAGAGCCGTTCTTGTGGAGCAGCTCGGCGATCTCCTTGATCTCTTTCTCATAGATCCCCAGGGTGTTGGGGTTCGTCATCATGAGGGCCGCGACGTCACCGTCGAGATTCTCTTTCACCGTGGCCGCCGAAAGGTACCCCTCAGGACCGGAGGGAATCTGTTTGACATCGTATCCGGCGAAGTGGGACGAGGCGGGGTTGGTCCCGTGGGCGGAGTCGGGGATCAGTACGATCTTCCGGGGGTTGCCGTTCTTCTCCAACCGCTTCCGGATCAAGAGCATTCCGGTTAACTCCCCATGGGCTCCGGCGGAGGGGATCAGTGTGAAGTAGGGGAGGCCGGTGAGGACGCTCAGCGCCTCCTCTAAGGCTTTGATAATCTTCAGGTTCCCCTGGACAAGCCCGTAGGGGGCGTAGGGGTGGGAGAGAAGCATCCCACTCAGGGAGGCGACCTTCTCGTTGATCTTAGGGTTGTACTTCATCGTACAGGAGCCGAGGGGGTAAAAGCCTTCGTCCAGGGAGTAGTTCAGGTGAGAGAGCTTGGTGTAGTGGCGGACGACCTCCACCTCCGAGACCTCCGGAAGCAAGGGAGCCTTCTCCCTGAGCTGCTCGGGGGAGAGGTTGGCCGCTTCGGGGACGTCCAGCGGGGGAAGGGAGTAACCGACCTTTCCGCTCCCGGAGCGGGAAAAGATGAGAGGTTCGACGATTTTATCTCTATTTTCAGCCATTGGCAGCCTCCAGCTCCTTGACCAACCGGTCGATCTCTTCCTTGGTGTTGGTCTCGGTGACGGTTATGAGCAGGCTCTGGGTCTCTTCGGGGAAGAACCAACAGAGGGGAATGCCCGCGACGATTTTCTTTTCCAGGAGACGTTCCTGAACCTTCCGGGCATCCTTGAGGAGGACCACAAACTCGTTGAAGATGGGGCCCTTGTAACGGGACGGGATTCCCCGTTTCTCCATTTCCTTCTGGGCGTAGACGGCCTTGCTGTGGTTCTGAAGGGCCGCCTCTCTGAGTCCTTCGGGACCCATGAGGGAGAGGAAGATCGAAGCCCTCGTAAGGCACCAGGCCTGGTTGGAGCAGATGTTGGAAGTGGCCCGTTCCCTGCGGATATGCTGTTCCCTGGTCGAGAGGGTCAGGACGTAACCCGTCTTTCCCTCGGTGTCCACGGTCTCACCGACGACGCGGCCGGGCATCTCCCAGAGGAACTTCTTGTTGCTGGTGGTGAAGAAACCGAGGCCCGGTCCCCCGAAAGAGGGGTAGAGGCCGAAGCTTTGGGCTTCTCCAACGGCGATATCGGCCCCCCAGGCGGCAGGAGACTTGAGATAACCCAACGAGAGGGCTTCGGCGGTGACGGAGATCAGCAAGCACTTGGATTCGCCGATCTTCTCCTTGATCCAACCGTACTCTTCGATGACGCCGAAGAAGTTGGGGGACTGCACCATCACGGCTCCGACACTCTCGTCGTAAAGCTTCTCGAAGCTCAAGGGGCAAACCATGCCGAACTCATCGGTGTCGATGAGCTCCACGACCAGACCGAAGTTCCTTACATAGGTGCGGATGGTCGCCAGATACTCGGGGTGGACGGAACGGGCGACGAGGAAACGGGTCTTCTTGGTCATTCTCCAGGCCATGAGGATTCCCTCGGCGGCCGCGGTGGCACCGTCGTAGAGGGAGGCGTTGGAGTACTCCATCCCGGTCAGGGAGGAGACCATGGTCTGGTACTCGAAGATCGCCTGGAGGGTTCCCTGGGAGATCTCGGGTTGGTAGGGTGTGTAGGGGGTGACGAACTCGGCCTTAGAGCTGAGGGCGTTGACCGCTTCCGGAACGTAGTGGTTGTAGCACCCCCCTCCGAGGAAGAGGGTGTAACCGGAACAGAGGTTCTCCCGCTCTCTCTCTTGAAAGTAGCGGGCGATCTCCGGTTCCGAAAGGGCGGGAGCGAGTTTCAGGGGCTCACAGCACCGGTTGCTGTCGGGAATGGCCCGGTGAAAGAGCTCCTCAACGGAGGAGACCCCGATGGTCTCCAGCATCTGCCGTATATCTTCGGAGTTTTGTGGAAAGTAGCGCATTAAGGGGGACCTCAGCCCTGGATGTATTTTTCGTAGTCGGCTTCAACCATGAGGGCTTTCAGCTCGGAGGCGTCGGAGAGCTTCACCTTGTAGATCCAGCCCTTGCCGTAGGGGTCTTCGTTGATCAGCTCGGGGCTGTCTTCCAGGGAGGCGTTGATCTCGACGATCGTTCCCGACACGGGAGCGTAGACCTTGGAGGACTCTTTCGGAGACTCGACGTAGCAGATCTCGTCGCCTTTCTTAATGGTTTTCCCGTTCTCGGGGAGGATAACCTTGATGATTTCGCCGAGCTCGGACTGGGCGAAGTTGGAGATGCCGCAGACGCCGGTGTCGCCATCCACTCGGATATACTCGTGCTCTTTGGTGAAGTAGGTCATGGAAGCCTCCTTATAATAGGTTTTAAAGGGTTCCCATAAATTACCACGGTCCCTCGGGATTGTCAAACCGACGGCCCTCTCGGCGCACCTCCGGCTCCGTTGAAGCCCCCCCCTCTTTGGTGTATAATTTCGCGATGAGGCTCTTCCTGGCTTTCGACATCCCCCTCTCTTTCCGGCTCCCTTTGGAAGAGGTGATCGGCCAATTGAAAAGGAGTGGAGGAGTCGTTCGCTGGGTCGATCCCGCCTCGATCCATTTGACATTGGCTTTCTTCGGAGAGAGTGACGAAGCCGGTCGGGAGAGAATCGAGAGGGTGATGGGAGAGGTCTTCCCCAAACACGACCCCATAGAACTGACCTTCCAGGGGCTGGGAACCTTTCCCGGTTCTTCTGGCTCCGTTCCTCGGGTCGTTTGGGTCGGCCTTAACAGGTCATTGCCTCTCGAAACACTCTATCGGGACCTTTCGTCCCGCTTCGCCTCCGTGGGTTTTCCTCCCGAGGAGAGAACCTTCTCCCCCCACCTGACCATAGGAAGGGTCAAGGCTCCCGACGGAGTGAGCGGGTTGAGGAGGGCGGTGGAAGAGAGGAAAAATTTCTCCTTGGGAACCTTCCAAGCGACGGAAGGAACCCTCTTTAAAAGCACGTTGACCCCTCGGGGGGCCTGCTACGAAGCGTTAACCTCGGTGAAGCTGGGAGTGAAACCATGAAGACTCTTCTTTTAATTGCGGGGGCCTACCTGTTGGCTTCGGTTCCCTACGGTTACCTTCTTTATTACTGGCGTTACCGGGAGGACATCCGGACCAAGGGAAGCGGAAACATCGGCGGCACCAACGTCCTGAGGGAGGGTGGCTTCCTCCTGGGACTCGGCACAACCCTCCTGGACATCCTCAAGGCCTTTCTTCCCGTTCTCCTGGCCGTCCACCTCCTCGGGAAGGGGACCATCGGCCCCTTCTGGGTCTGGGGAGCCGCTGTCTGCGGGCACATGTTCTCGGTCTTCCTGAAAGGGAAGGGGGGAAAAGGGGTCGCCTCTTTCGTCGGCGGCGCCCTGGCCTTGGACTTCCCCCGGACTCTCATGGGGATCGCCCTCTTCTTCCTCGTCCTGCTTCCCACCCGCTTCGTCTCTCTGGCGTCCCTGACCGCATCCCTGGCCCTGACCTTCCTCATGCTTCACGCCTACGGCCTGGCCGCCTGGCCCGCCATCCTTTGGACAGGGCTGGTCTTCTGGAAACATCGAGAAAACATCCGTCGGCTCAAGGCCGGAACGGAGAGGAGGCTTTTTGACAAGAAAGGGGAGTGAAATCGGCGTTATCGGGGCCGGTTCCTGGGGAACCGCCTTCGCCCGTTACCTGGCCGGAATCAAGCATCTGCCGGTGACTATGTGGGCTCGGGAGCCCGAGGTTGTGGAGAGCATCAACGAGAGGCATGAGAACACCCTCTACCTTCCCGACGTGGCCCTTCCCGAGAACCTCAGGGCCACCGCCTCCCTGGAGGAGGCTGTCGGAAGGGCTGAACTCCTGGTGATCGGTGTTCCTTCGAAATTTTGCCCTTCTCTCTACCCCCTCATCAACTCCCACCTCAACGGGGATTGCCGCTACCTGATCTCCTTGACCAAGGGGCTCGACGAGGCGGGGACCGACCTTCTCAGCCGTTTGATGGCGAAGAGCTTTCCCTCCCTGGGGCCCTCCCGTATCGCCGTCCTCTCCGGCCCCTCCTTCGCCAGAGAGCTGGCCAAGGACCATCCCACGGCAGTGGTTGTCGCCTCCGCCGAAGAGGAGACGGCCGTTGACCTTCAGCACTCCTTCTCCTCATCGATCCTTCGGATCTATCACTCCACCGACGTCGTCGGAGTCGAGTTGGGCGGAGCCTTGAAGAACATCATCGCCATCGCCGCGGGGGTCGTCTCGGGGATGGGTTTCGGCTACAACACTCTGGCTTCCATGATCACCAGGGGGAACATCGAGATCCTCCGGTTGGGCCTGAAGCTGGGTGCCTGTGAAGAGACCTTCCTGGGGCTCTCCGGAATCGGGGACCTCATGCTGACCTGTTTCGGTCCCCTCTCCCGGAACCGAACCTTCGGGGAGAGAATCGGCAAAGGGGAGAGCATGGAGGCCATCCTGAAAGGTTCCGTCTCCGTCGTCGAGGGGCTGACAACTGTCAAGACCGCCTTGAAGCTCTCGGAGAAGTGGGGAGTGGAGATGCCCATTACGAAGCAGATCCATGGTGTGCTCTACGAGGGACAAGACCTGAAGGTCGCCCTGAATGAGTTGATGGGCAGGAGCCTGAAAAAGGAGTGGAACGTCCGCTAAGGGAGGGGAAAATGAAATTTTGGAAACGAGGAACCCTTTGGTCCACCGCGGTTGTCGTCTGCATGACCGGCCTTCTCCTCTCGGCTCCTCAGAACCAGGGGAAGGAGAACCCCACCATCCGTCTCTACAACGAAGGGACGGTTCTTCTGAACCAAGGGAAGGGAGAGGAGGCGCTCCGCAAGATGAGAGAGGTTCTCCGCCGGGACCCGAACTTCGCTTCCGCCTACAACGTCATCGGCCTGATCTCTCTGATGAAGAGGGACTTTGCGACGGCGGAAGAGAACTTTTTAAAAGTGGTCTCCCTTCAGCCCAACTTCACGGATACCTACAACTACCTGGGCATCCTCTACCGGGAAACCGGGCGGAACGAACTGGCCAGAGAGAGCTTCCTGAGAGTGGTCTCTGCCCCCGACTACCCCACCAAGGAGAACGGCTACTTCAACCTGGCCCTCCTGGCCCTTTCGGAGAAGAAGGAAGAAGAGGGTCTCGCCTTCGTGGAGAAGGCGATCGGCCAGAACGACAACTTCGCCCCCGCCTACAACCTGCGGGGGAGACTCTTGGAGGTCAAGGGGAATCTGGACGGCGCCCGGAGCGATTACATGAAAGCCTTGCGCCTTGTCCCCGAGAACCCCAACTTTCACTACGACCTGGCCCTCTACCACTTCCATAGGAAAGAGCTGACGGAAGCCAAACTCTACTTCGACAAGGCCGCTACCTTGGGCCGCTCGAATGCCGCCCTTGTCGAACTCTGCAAGGAGTATTTGAAAAAGATCGATGATGAACGAAAAACCAAAGATTCTGTGGCTCCGTAGACTCTCCATTGCCCTGACAATCGTCCTGACCGCGGCCCTGGGGGTCCTGTTCGGGATCTTCCTGACCTACCAGAAGGGGCTTCCCGCCATACAACACCTGGAAGAGCTCCGTCCGTCGGTGGTTTCCGATGTTTACGACGATCAGGGAAGGATCATCGGGAAGTATTACCTGGAGAAACGGGTCGTTCTCTCCCCTCAAGAGATGCCCGATGTCGTTAAGAAGGCCTTTATCGCCGTGGAGGATTCCCGGTTCTACTCCCATTGGGGAGTCGACTTTGTCCGAATCTTCGGCGCTATCGTTAAAGACCTCTACCACGGCCGCGTCGCCCAGGGGGCCAGCACGATCTCCATGCAGTTGGCTAGGACGCTCTTCCTCTCCAACGAGAAGACCTTCGGAAGGAAGTTGAAGGAGACCCTCCTGACCTTTCAGATCGAGAGGATGTACACGAAGGAGCAGATTCTCAACTACTACCTGAACAACATCTACCTTGGCTACGGAAACCATGGAATCGAGGCGGCTTCGATCTTCTTCTTCGGCAAGAGCAGCCGGGAGCTCAAGGTGGAGGATGCCGCCCTCCTGGCGGGCATCAACAGTTCGGTGGGAAAGTACTCCCCCCTCTCCCATCCCGAACGGGCCTTGGTCCGTCGCAACTACGCGCTCCGCAGGATGAGGGAGGAGAAGTTCATTACCCAGGCCGAGTACGAGAGGGCCAAGGCGACACCCCTGCAGGTCGTCCAGAAGAACCCTTTCGAGACCGAAGACGCCATGGAGACCTTCATCGAAGAGGTGAGGAAGTTCATCGCTTCGGAGTTCGGGAACACCGCTCTCTACAAGAAGGGGCTGAAGGTTTACACCACCGTGAACGCGACACTTCAGCAATCGGCCTTCGCGGCTGTTCAGAAGGGTGTCCGGGAGCAGGACAAACGGAGGGGATGGCGGAAGGATAAGCTGAACCTCCTGGCGGAAGGGCGGGAGATCGACTCCTTCGCCCCCAGGGAGTGGAAGGCGAAGTGGCAGGTCGGA
>Ga0208826_1000728_pt1 | contig 32067 bp, 27 predicted proteins | sample AD_UKC115_MetaG_FD_184451 | JGI IMG/M metagenome (GOLD analysis project Ga0208826, IMG submission 184451) | Active sludge microbial communities of municipal wastewater-treating anaerobic digesters from Hong Kong - AD_UKC115_MetaG (SPAdes)... | ecosystem: Engineered > Bioreactor > Anaerobic >...
GTCCTAATTTTGTAAAACATGTTCGCAATCGTAAAAATCCAGGGGCAGCAATATAAGATACAAGAAGGTCAGCATATCTATGTTCCACATCTTGCAGGTAAAGCCGGTGATAAAATTGAATTTAATGAAATCCTGTTTTCCGCTGATGAAGGCAAATTAGCTATGGGTAAAGATGCTCCCAAATTAGTAAAGGCTGAAATTATCAGTGATCTTGTAAAAGGCGATAAGGTTATAGCTTTTAAAATGAAAAGAAGAAAAGGCTTCAGAAAAAAGCATGGGCATCGTACCCAATATACCCGAATTAAAATTGAAAGCATCGCATAATTTCATTTTTGAAAGAATATTTTTAAACAATTTATTTTAAAAGACAAATTATATGGCACATAAAAAAGGTGAAGGCAGTGTAAAGAATGGACGTGACTCGCAAAGTAAACGTTTAGGTGTAAAAATTTTTGGTGGCCAACCCGCTATTGCAGGTAATATTATTGTACGTCAAAGAGGTACCGTATACCATCCCGGGAAAAATGTAGGAATCGGAAAAGATTTTACATTATTTGCCCTTACAGATGGGATGGTTTCATTCAAAAAAACGAAGGGAGATAAAACAAATGTCTCTGTTCTCCCTCCTGCAATCATTGAAGCATAAAAAATTTTTTTTGGGAGTTTGCAGAAAGTTTTTATTTTTATAAAGTATTTACTAACTTTTAAATCTAAAAAAATGGCAACTGCAAAAAAAGCCGCAAAAAAAGCTGCTCCTAAAAAGGCCGCTGCGAAAAAAGCTGCTCCTAAAAAAGCCGCTCCTAAAAAAGCTGTAAAAAAAGCCGCTCCTAAAAAAGCTGCAAAAAAAGCCGCTCCTAAAAAAGCTGCTGCAAAGAAAAAATAAGCCTTTTTAAAATTTAATTCAAAAAAGTCCTGGTATGTTCCGGGACTTTTTTTTGTTCTCTCTATGCTGAAACTATTACCAGCATTGATTTTCAAAGAAATCCGATTTCCTATATCTTTGAATAATAAAAACCATCATGAAGTATTTTCCAATATCTGCTCCCTTATAAAAATTTCTTTTCTCAGGTTTTCTTCCATATTTCTGAATTCCCTAAAAACAGTTTTACAAAAAATAAATTACGAACAAACTTTCTTTTTTTTCATTTAAAAAAAGAACCATCTATGAATAACTTTTTTTTATTTTTTACTATTCCGGGATTCATTGAATGGCATTTTTTTGCGAAATATTTTTGTGATTGTAATTTTTAATGAAAAAAGATATCGCTTGGTTTTAGATGAAGTTTTCCTCTTTTTTATAAGATTAACAAAAAAATTCCTGCTCAATTCAAAGGTTCTTAAAAATTTTTTTTCGATGAAATAAATACTTCACCTGTATTCTTTTTAAAATAAATAATAGAAGAATATCAAGATATTACTTTCAAACATATCCACTATTTATTTGATAATTTTTTTTGAGAACTAAAAGTGAAAAAACCGGAAAGAGAAAAAAATGATAGTCAAAATATTTTAAATGGACACAGGTATGGTCACATAAAATGTGGTGCCTTCATATTCTTTAGTCTGAAACCAAATACTTCCTCCGCTGTTTTCTACGATGCCTTTGCAAATGGCCAGGCCTAGGCCTGTGCCGGATGTTTTTGTAGTAAAATTCGGAGTAAATATTTTAGCCTGCATTTCTTTACTGATCCCAATACCGTGATCTGCAACAGTCACTAAGACATCTTGCTGTCTTTGCTCAATGGCTATCTCGATATGAATGGTTTTTTCCATGGTAGAAGCTTCAATAGCATTTTTAATAAGATTGGTAAACAATCGGTTTATCTGGGTCTTATCTTCATAAACTTGCGTCTCCGCATCCGGTAAATTCAATACAATTTCTACTTCATCTTTGGATTGAAATAAAAGTGTAAGTGAAGAAAGCATTTCATTTAGGTTAAATTTTTCTTTACGGGCAGAAGCAATATTAGCAAACTGTGAAAAGTCACCGGCTATTTGTGAAAGCTGGTCAATTTGCTCCACCAAAGTGGATGCAACCTGTCTGGAAAGATCTTTGACATTTGGATCATTCTTATCAATAGCTCTTTGAAGATATTGAATACTCAGCTTCATAGGTGTGAGTGGGTTTTTAATTTCATGTGCCACTTGCCTGGCCATTTCACGCCATGCGCCTTCTCTTTCACTCCGTCCCAGGGCCTGGGCGCTTTCTTCCAGTTTCAACAGCATTTTATTATATTCTTTAACGAGTAATCCCAGTTCATCGTTCCTTTTCCAAACGATTTCTTCATTCACTTTCCCCAGGCTGATTTCTTTCATTTTATTTCCAATCAAAGAAAAAGAGGAGGTGATTCTTCTTGTGATAAACAATGCGATGGTTCCTCCTAAAATAAAAATCAGTGCATTTAAATTGATCAATGTTACAAGGAAATTGGATATTTCCTGTTTCAGTTCATTCTGAGAATTTAAGTAGGGCACATTGAGGTATGCGATCGTCATACCCTTTTCATCTTTGATTGGCTGGTAGATACTAAGAAAAGAAAATTGTGCAGCTTTTTCATTTTCTATCACTTTGATCAAAAAGTTATAATGCATTTGATAATAGGCATCCGGATTCATCTTATCACTTAAAACCTGTTTATTGAAAATGTACGGTTGTGAACTCGCTTTCAGATTACCATTCACATCATAAAAATTCACATCGGTATTTTGTACTTCTGAGATCTCCACAATTTTCCTTTCCAGATCTCCACTAATGCCGATATTGCTAATATTGAGGTTATCATCAAAAATTAATTCACTTCTGATAACAGCTTCAATTTGATTCACCATAATATTTGAAATATTCGTAAGCTTCTCTTTATTATTTTTATCAAACCGGTATATAAAAAATGAAATCGTAGCAATACCTATAATGATAAATGAAAAAATACTGACACTTAATATAATGGTTTGAATCTGCGCCCTGATATTGAAATTAAAGACCTGACGGAGATTTTTCCACCTGAATCTTGCTTTGAAAATTAAACTGCCATAATGAAAGATCACCACAATGATAATAAAGAGGCAAAACAGGTAAGCGAAAAGGGTCAGTGCTTCTAAAAACCAATTATCATTTTTTACTACAATAATCGCTTTCTGATTATTGGGGAAATACCATAATTCATTGAAGCCATTTATTTTTCGGTTAAAAAACTCTGATTTTTGAGATGCCCCCTGAATCAAGGTATCTGAAAAAGTATAATCTGCAGAACTGCTTACGAGATGATTTTTATTGTAGATAGCGTAAGAATAATCAGCCGGAATAATAGATGACAGATCATCTGATTCCTTAAATAACTCAGGTACCAAAGCCTGGTTTTTAATCGTTTTCGGGTCAACAATTACAAAAATATCTCCTTGCAAAACATGACTCTCATTAAAAACATTTTTATAATAAATATATCCAAAATGATCAGAGCTATTTTCATAGAAATATAATCCGGGAGTATTTGTTGCTCTACCTTGTGAAGTTATGATGGCCATAATCACATCATAACTGGTATTATCCTGATTAAAAAGTGGTTGATGCTGATTGTCAAAAGCATAAATACGGGTATCATACTTATTTAAATAACCTGAGAAATTATTATTGATAATACTGTCTTTCAGAAATTTATTTTCGTTTTTATCATAAAAACGAGAAAAATTTCCGCCAAAGAAACTATTTGAAAAGCCGGTGATGGCCGTTTTCAAAAGAAACTCTTCTCCACTGTCTGATTGCAATGCCAACTTGTATGCATAATTTTTTTGATGGGCATTTTCAATCAGTCTGTTTTGATAGGTTACTAGGATTGTGACCGGAAGGATAAAGAAAATTGCCCAAAAAATAAAGAACGTCGAACGAAACAATGATACCTTATAATCAATCTGTCGAAATAATAATATAGCCAGGTATATCAGTAACCATATCATAGCCATAAAATAAACCGGGAGATTTTCATTACCAATATTCAATGAAAGAAAAACCAATCCAGATACAGCCGTAATCACCATTCTCCAGAAAAATGAAATACCGGCAGCAATCCTTAATTGCTCCAATAAATTCATGAGATAATAAAAACTTAGTGACAGGAAACAAATAATTATAAGTGTAATAATTGTATAAATATTGATGGAAAAAAAATCGGTAACATTAAATGGAATGGTGGAATCCTTTACCAGGCTGAGAATAATATCTACAAAATAACATGTAATAAGTGGCAGAATTATTAAAGTGAAAAAAGCAATATTTTTAATTCCCTTTTTCCCAAGTTCAAACCTATTTACGGATTCATTTTTATAATTAAATCGAATAAAAACCAATAGCCAAAAAAGGATCACTACATTGATTAATAAATCACCCAATGATGGATGCAATGCGCTGGATGCATAAATTAATGGATCAAATAACGGAATACCTCTCAGCATAGCAGGTATTGCAAAAAAATAAGACAAGCCACGGCAAATAAAAATGGTAATTGCTAAAATGGAAAACCCTTTTAAAAATCCATTGGTTTGAACAAAACTCGTTGCGGTAAAGTTCAGGAAGATCATGGCAAGGATAATGGCTATAAACCTTAATATCAAAGGAATCGTGCCGGGGGGGCCGGTATGGTAATCATTGCTTTTACTAATTTTAAACAAGGTTTCCCCCTTAGCATTCAAGACAGGTACACCTTTAGCCGGGCTGGTGATATGGTACGCATTTCCAATTTGTGGCAGCGCGGCAAAATGCGTTTGTAGATATTTATTCTCAATAAAATAATGCCATTGTACAGGAATCAATGTAGCTATGATGTAAGTTCTATTATTTTGGGATATCGTTTCTTTAATAAATTCAAAATAACCATTTTGATTATTAACCATAAAATGGCCATCAGGCCTGGCAAGGTCATCTTTATTTATAGCCATGGAATTGGTATTCCAGTATAACTGTATAGGATTCCCCACATCATTCAATTGGTAAGCGAAGATGCCCATACCATCATTGACGAGGTCTTGTTTAACGCTATTTGCGCTATCTGAGATGAGTCCATTAATGGAAACCGTATCTTTTAATAATTCAGCAAAACTGTTTTCATGTGAAATGATATACTGTGAAATCAGTCGGCTTACACTTTGAGGATTGGAGCTATATGAAAAATAATTGGTAAATAGAAATGAAATGGTATATAACCAGGCTGCCGTAATAAGCAGGTAGCCATGGCGATAAAATATTTTTTTAAGATGACCAATCACAAAGGGTTACTTTTAATTTCATTCCACAGAGCGTCCATTTCTTCCAAAGAAAGTGCATGAATATTTGAACCTTTTGATACGGCTAATTTTTCCATGGCCTGAAAACGCGAAATGAATTTCCTATTCACTCTTTCCAAAGCATTTTCCGGATCTATTTGCAAAAACCGGGCAAAGTTGATTAAACTGAAAAGTACATCTCCAAATTCTTCTTCAATATCTCTTTGATTATCCTGTAAAATTGCTTGTTTTAACTCAAGGATTTCTTCCTCTACTTTTTCAAAAACATCGTCTGTTTTTTTCCATTCAAAACCAACCTGCTTAGCTTTTTCCTGGATGCGTAATGCTTTTACAATTCCCGGTAATCCGGCGGGAACTCCATCCAATGCAGATTTTTTACCTTCAATTTTCTTTAATTTCTCCCAGTTCCTTTTCACTTCCTCTTCATCTTTCACTACTACATCTCCATAAATATGCGGATGCCGGAAAATCAACTTTTCACAAATATCTTGAATGACTTCCTGGAGCGTGAATGCATTTTTTTCCGCGCCGATTTTCGCATAAAAGACAATATGCAACAATAGGTCACCTAATTCTTCTTTAATATTTTGCCAGTCTTCTCTCGAAATGGCATCAGCTAATTCATACATCTCTTCAATAGTAAGTGAACGTAATGAAGCAATGGTTTGCTTTTGATCCCAGGGGCATTTTTCCCTCAGTTCATCCATAATATGCACAAGCCGCATAAATAAGTTTCCCGTTTCTTCCATAAGTGAGGTTCTATTTAAAAGAAAATGTTGACATCAAATTATTCATAAACCTGTTCATGCCGGAAAATTATCAAACAAAAAAATAATGTCTTTACATTAAATATTTTTCCAATGCAGGTCTATCTTAACATATTACCTTTATTTAAAACATGGTAATCATACGACTCATCTCCTATAATTTTAAAAGCAATTGGTAAATGAATTTTAACTAAAATTACAGCACTTTACTTTATCTACAATATTTACATTGCAGGATAAAAGTCCTTATTGACGAATACGAAGTATCCCGAAGTTTGCGTTTGATTATATAATTTAGAAATATGAAATTAATCTGCAGTATTTTTTTGGTTGTCTTTTTTCATTCTGCTTCCAACAGCCAGTTTTATTTTAATGATATCCTGACTACCAAACAAACCAATGATCAATATACTTTATTGAGAAAAAATAATATTCGAAATGTTTCCGCAAAAAGTTTTGAAGCTGATGAAACGCAATCTCCTGATTTTAAACTGGAACAATTGATTTCAAAAGACGGTCAAATGATCATTACCAATTCCTCTTCATCAAATACCGGAACTACTGTTTCTACTGCATACTATGAAAACGATCGCTTGATAAAAACTATGGATAGCAGCGAAAATATTCTAAGTGTGACCTTATATCAATATGATAACAATGGTCATGTAGAAAGTATATCCACGACTACCTCTGACAATTTTATGAACAGTCATTCACAGGAGAACCATAAATGGATTTATGAGAAAGATCTTCCTGTAAAAATGCTCCTGATTAAAAATGAAAAAGATACCACAACCGTAGAATTTCAAACGGATAAAGGAGAAATTGTTTCTGAAACCTGGGAAAAAAGAGGCATCCCCTTTGAAAAATATTTTTATTATTATACTTCATCAGCCATGATATCAGATATCGTTCGTTACAATTCAAAAGCAAAACAAATGCTTCCTGATTTCACATTTGATTACGATACACAAAACAGGGTTAGCACATTCACACAAATTCGCAGTAGTGCTTCAGATTATTATACCTGGGTATATGAATATTTACCAAATGGCTTAAAAGACAAAGAAACCTGCTTTGATAAGCAAAAGTCTCTTGTAGGAAAAATAATATTTTATTACCAGACATTTTAAAATGAAATTCAGATCACCATCCCAAAAAGACAAAGCAGAAATTTCCTCACATATATTCACGGGTGCTATTTCCATGGCAGGTGTAAGCGTTACGGTAATCGCATTATTCCGGGTATTAAAAATGAATACCTATACTTATGCAGATGAGATTCTTTCTTTCAATTTATTTATATTATTAACCTCGGCATTTCTAGCTTATACATCACTCCGGCAGGGTCGCAATAAAAAGCTGGAGTTGGTTGCAGATATTTTATTTTTCCTGGGTATGATCCTCATGTTAATTGTAGGAATCATTATTGTTTATACATCTTATTAATCGGAATCATTATTTTGTCTGAAACCACAATGCACTGTCATTATTAGGCTCTGCATGATAATTCACAAACAACTCCTCCCCCTTTTTAATAGCGCGCAAGGTCCTGATATACATAAGATCCGTATCAAAATCCATTTCATATTCACAATTTGCCGGAGCATGATGATTATACATGGATACATATCCCAGTGCGATACAGGCCATTGAATTATCCTTCCCCCATTCAAAAATATAATTAAACAAGCGGGTCTTTTCTACGATTTTTCTATCTTGCCTGTTTAAGGTAATTACGGGGGATATTTCAATAATTTTATTTGCAGGAATAGGTTGTGAAGTAAATACTCCCCGGCCATTTTTGCCTGATGGGGCAATGCATAGAACAGGTAAAATCATTTTGCTGAATAAATTAGACTATTGAAGGTACATTCATTCCGGTAAAAAATTTATAAACAAATAAAAAATAGTTCGATCATTCATCTCAGCCCTAAATTTGCATCATGCCACTGGAAGACGAAAATATCGCCATCAAAGATCAATTCAAAGAATTACTGAATGCGAATGATCTTTCAGCGCTTCGTGAGTTTCTGAATGATCAAAATATCAGCAATGTAGTAGAATGGATAGATGAATATCCTGAATACAATACAAAAATTATGGCCAATATGGCTATACATCGCGCCGCCAGTGTATTTAAGAACCTCGATATTTCTGATCAGCGCCGTATCGTACGTGAATTGCATCCCTTTAAAACAGCTGAATTACTGAATGAACTACCTCCGGATGACCGCACAGATTTTTTTGAAGAATTACCTAAAGAAGCCTTGCGTAGCCTGATTAAGCTGCTCAACCCAGAGGAAAGAAAAATTACTTTATCCTTACTAGGCTACCCGGAAGATAGTGTTGGCCGCCTCATGACACCGGATTATGTATATGTTCATACATATAATACGGTCGCTTATGTATTGGATGTAATCAGAAGAGTGGCAAAGAATAGTGAAACCATTGATGTGATATACGTGATCAATGAGAAAGGAGAATTATTGGATGATATCCGTATAAGAGATATTATACTAGCCTCTCCGGATAAGAGAGTAGAAGAGCTCATAGATGGTCGTGTAGTGGCATTGAATGTTAATGATGACCAGGAATATGCAAACCAGGTTTTCCAAATGAACAATCGTGTGGCTTTACCCGTAACAGATGATAACAATATTCTATTGGGTATTGTTACAATTGATGATATGTTGTGGGTGGCCAATGAAGAATTTAGTGAAGACATGCAAAAAATGGGAGGTACAGAAGCATTGGATGAACCCTACCTGGACACTCCATTATTCAGCCTGATTCGTAAAAGGGCCGGCTGGCTGATTGTATTATTTATTGGCGAATTATTTACCGCCACTGCAATGGCTTTTTTCAGCGATGAAATAGATAAGGCCGTAGTGCTGAGTTATTTCGTTCCGCTAATTATGAGTAGTGGGGGAAATAGTGGCTCCCAGGCATCCACTTTAATTATCCAGGCAATGGCGGTAGGCGATGTAAAAATGTCTGATTGGTGGCGTGTCATGCATAGAGAAATATATAGTGGAGTTATACTTGGAGCAATACTTGGTCTGATTGGTTTTATAAGGATTGTTATTTGGCATTTTGCCATGGCTAATGGGCTTATTGAAGATTTATACGGACAACATTGGCTTTTAGTAGCTTTCACCGTAGGTGTTTCACTTATCGGTGTCGTTTTATGGGGTTCATTATGTGGCTCAATGCTTCCAATTATCTTAAAGAAATTAGGCGCTGACCCTGCCGCTTCTTCCGCGCCTTTTGTAGCAACCCTGGTGGATGTTACCGGCTTAATCATTTATTTTACGGTTGCTTATTTCTTCTTAGCCGGTTTATTGTTGTAAAATCATGCTGATGTCAATAAATTAGGCAAGCCACTTCTTATTGTTTTCTCAAAGCTTCATTGTTGATACAATTTGTTTTATTTATCAAAAATTATTTTCAAATTTTTTTACAAAAAAATCCCTCACAATTTTATGTGAAGGATTTCTGTATTTATTTTAAAAAATGATTATTTCACTTCTTCAAATTCTGCATCTGTTACGGTATCAGCGCCATCATTATCTGATGCCTGTCCTTGAGGTTGCTCCTGTCCGGTAGCTTGCTGATTCGCACCTGCACCATCTGCCTGGGCTTTATAGATTTCTTCACTGGCGGCCGTCCATGCTGTATTGATTTCAGTAAGAGCAGTATCAATTGCCGGAATATCCTGGCTTTTGTGGGCTTCTTTCAGTTTTGTCAAAGCAGTTTCCAATGGCGCTTTTTTATCGGCTGAAATCTTATCACCAAATTCTTTCAGTTGCTTTTCAGTTTGAAAGATCATACTATCTGCCTGGTTTAATTTTTCTACCTTTTCTTTTTCAGATTTATCTGCCGCTTCATTTGCTTTTGCATCAGCCTTCATTTTCTCGATCTCATCTTTGCTCAAGCCACTACCAGCTTCAATACGGATTTTTTGCTCTTTGCCGGTACCTTTATCCTTAGCGCTTACATGTAAAATACCGTTTGCATCAATGTCAAAAGTTACTTCAATTTGAGGAACGCCGCGCGGTGCTGGTGGTATATCTGCCAGGGTAAACTTACCCAGGCTTTTATTATGAGCAGCCATGGGCCTTTCACCTTGCAGGATATGAATCTCTACGCCGGGTTGGTTGTCACTGGCTGTAGAAAATGTTTCTGTTTTTTTAGTTGGAATTGTTGTATTGGAAGGAATCATGGTGGTCATCACACCGCCCATTGTTTCTATACCGAGGCTTAATGGAGTAACATCAAGTAGTAAAACATCTTTGATTTCACCTGTTAATACAGCGCCCTGAATAGCTGCTCCAATAGCAACCACTTCATCCGGATTCACCCCTTTACTTGGTTTTTTTCCAAAAAACTTTTCTACAATTTCCTGCACCTTAGGGATACGTGTACTACCGCCCACGAGGATAACTTCATCTATTTGAGATGCATTATAACCTGCATCTTTGAGCGCTACTTCACAGGGTTTTAAACAACGTGCAAACAATGTATCTGATAACTGTTCAAACTTTGCTCTTGTCAATTTCTTCACAAGGTGTTTGGGTACTCCATCTACAGCAGTAACATAAGGTAAATTGATTTCAGTTTCTGAAGATGAGCTTAACTCAATCTTTGCTTTTTCAGAAGCCTCTTTTAATCTTTGTAATGCCATTGGATCTTTACGCAGATCAATATTTTCATCTTTTTTAAATTCTTCTGCGAGCCAGTCCATAATCACTTTATCAAAATCGTCTCCACCTAAGTGTGTATCACCATTTGTACTTTTCACTTCAAAAACACCATCACCCAGATCAAGTACGGATATATCAAATGTACCGCCACCTAAGTCGAAAACTGCAATTTTCTGATCTGTATGTTTTTTATCCAGTCCATAAGCAAGAGCTGCAGCAGTTGGTTCATTGACAATTCTGCGAACATTCAGACCGGCAATTTCACCGGCTTCTTTGGTGGCTTGTCTTTGAGCATCATTAAAATAGGCCGGAACGGTAATAACAGCTTCATGTACTTCCTGCCCAAGGTAATCTTCTGCTGTTTTTTTCATCTTTTGCAGGATCATTGCAGAAATTTCCTGCGGAGTATATAACCTGCCATCAATATCTATACGCACTGTATTATTGTCACCCTTGGCAACTTTATAACTCCAGTGGCTAATTTCTTCTGATACTTCGTCATAACGGCGTCCCATAAAGCGCTTAACGCTCATGATGGTGTTTACTGGGTTAGTAATTGCCTGCCGTTTGGCGGGATCACCCACTTTTCTTTCCCCGTTTTTAAGAAAAGCCACCACACTTGGAGTAGTCCTCCTGCCTTCATCATTGGCTATTACTACAGGTTCATTACCTTCCATCACCGCCACACAACTGTTAGTTGTACCCAAGTCTATACCGATTATTTTTGCCATATTATTAATTTAAATGAATAATTTTTTTTCAATCAACAATTAGTCAATCATTGTGCCATGCAAAAAAAGATGAAAAATTGGCAGAAAATAACCGGTATTTCTTCAAAGCTGTTGAGCCAATTACCAGAATATGGTGTAGAGAAAAGTTAATATAGCCACTACGATTAATGCGCCTATAGCAAATGTGGAAGTTACTTTATAAGATTGATTCCCCGAATTGTCAAACTCAGTAATATGTTCTTTTTTATAAGTGATCTTACTAATAAAGTACATCCCAATAATACAGATGATGAATACAAAAGTCATCCTGTCAAGAAAGGGAATTTCAAAAAAACCCTCTTTATTTTTTGCTGCAAAACCATAAGGTACCAGGAATGAAAGGTCAAAAAAGTTTGGTAGAAATTTAAAAAAAACGGAGAAAACAAATCCTCCAATGGTGGCAAATAATGCAGCTGCTGAAGTGGTTTTTTTCCAAAAAAAGCCTAATAAAAACATCGCAAAAATACCGGGTGATACAAAGCCGGTATATTCCTGGATATATTGAAATCCTTGTTTCCCTTCTCCCATTAATTTTTCACCTAATACAAAAGCAAGCATAACGGCTATCATCATACTCACAATGATGGTGATTTTCCCAATGTTTACAAGGTGATTTTCATCTGCATTTTTTCGAATGGCTTTTTTATAAATATCCAATGTGAAAATGGTGGCAATGCTGTTTGCTTTACCTGCAAGCGAAGCTACAATAGCTGCAGTCAGCGCTGCAAAAGACAGGCCTTTAAGCCCTTCCGGTAAAAGGGATAGCAGTGAAGGATAGGCTTTATTTACATCTACCACTCCCTGGCTATTGAGCATTTCCTGCTGAAACATTCCTTTTTGATATAAAACATAAGCAGCAATACCCGGCAGCACCACAATCATAGGCATTAATATTTTTAAGAATGCTGCAAAGAGCAATCCCTTTCTTGCTGTCGGCACACTTGCCCCTAAAGCTCTTTGAGTTATATATTGATTACAACCCCAATAATTCAGGTTGGCAATCCACATACCTCCAACCAAAACACTTATTCCGGGTAGGTCGAGATAATTGGGATTGTCTTTTTTTAAAATCATTTGAAAATGCTCCGGCGCCTGTTTCCATAATAATGAAAATCCGCTGGCAATACTTGTTTCACCGGATTGAGATGCCATTAATTTTAATCCATAATAAGTGGCCGCCAAACCGCCGATTATTAAGAAAAATACCTGGACCACATCCGTATATCCAATTACTTTCATGCCACCCAAAGTAATGATGATAGCAAATACAGCCAATAATGAAATGCATAAACCGATGGGTAATCCGGAAATGCCGCTCACCGCTAATGCGCCTAAATAAAGAATAGATAACAGGTTGACGATAATATATAACATGAGCCAGAAAATAGCCATAATCATGGCTACGGTACCATTATAGCGCTGTTGCAGAAATTGTGGCATGGTGTAAATATTATTTTTAATATACACCGGAATAAAAAAGATAGCTACTACCAGTAATGTTGCAGCCGACATCCATTCATAGCTTGAAATAGCCAGGCCTATCTGAAATCCGGAGCCACTCATACCAATGAACTGTTCTGCAGAAATATTAGAGGCAATCAATGATGCACCAATGGCCCACCAGGTTAAGGAACCCTCAGCCAGGAAATAATCTTTAGTACCCTGGTTCGTTTTTCTTTTTCGCCTGTAAATCCAAATTCCATACACGGATACTATTATAAAATAAAAAAGGAAGATGAGATAACCTGATGTATGCAGCATATTGATATTTTAATAGATGTAAATTTATTACTCCTGTTGCAATAGGAGAAATGCTTTTATAAATCCGTCGAGTTCGCCATCCATCACAGGTTGCACATTTCCCACTTCAAAACCGGTTCGATGATCTTTAATCATTTTATACGGATGAAAAACATAACTTCTTATCTGACTTCCCCATTCAATCTTCTTCTTATTTGCATTGGATGCATTTTTTGCCTCTTCTTTTTTTCGCATCTCTTCTTCATATAACCGGCTCTTTAGCATTTTTAAGGCAAGCTCTCTGTTCTCTCCCTGTGTGCGGGATTGCTGGCATTCCACAATTATTCCACTGGTATGTTTCAATCGGACAGCCGTTTCTACTTTGTTTACATTTTGTCCGCCTTTTCCACCACTACGGTAAAACTCCCATTCTAAATCGGCCGGGTTTACCTGTATTTCAATAGTATCATCTATTAATGGATAAACAAAAACACTGGCAAAAGAGGTATGACGCCTGGCATTACTGTCAAACGGTGATATCCTTACCAAGCGGTGTACCCCTGATTCTGCTTTTAAAAATCCATAAGCAAAGGGGCCATCAAATTGCAGCGTGGCTGATTTTATTCCCGCACCTTCACCTTCCTGGAAATCTAATTCAGTAACTTTCCAATCCTGTTTTTCGCCATACATTCTGTACATACGGAGAAGCATTTCTGCCCAGTCCTGGCTTTCTGTGCCTCCGGCTCCCGGATTGATTTGCAACACGGCCGGTAATTCATCTTCAGGTTTATTGAGCGTGCATTTAAATTCCGCATCTTCTACTTTTTGAGTAGCCAGGTCAAAGGCTGTTCTGGTTTCTTCTTCTGTGGCATCACCGGATTTCCAGAAATCAAATAATACAGAGAAATCTTCAACAGCATCATTGACTTCTTTATACATCTTTATCCAGAATTCATTTACTTTGATTTCTTTCATGATAGAAGTAGCGCGCTGATTATCTTCCCAAAATCCTGAGGAAAGGGATAATTGCTTATCTCGTGAAATCTTATCTAATCTTTGATCGTAGTCAAAGAAATCGTTTTAGGACGGAAACGCGTTCCCTCAGTGATTTGATTTGTTCTGTTGTCATACAACGAAAATAAGAAGATTCATGAAGGAAATAAAAATTTACCTGCAGAAATGTTATTCTGTTTTTTTCAGTCTATCATTTTCTTGTCATAAGCAATCTTCATGACCTGCGCTTTGTTATTGACATGTAATTTTTTGTAAATGTTTGATACATGTTTTCTTACGGTGAGTACACTCGTGCCAGAAAATTGTGCAATTCTTTTGGCATCATTCCCTGCAACAATTTGTTTAAGAATTTCCTTTTCTTTTTCCGTTAAAATGGTTGAAATGGTATGATCTTCAACCGGCTTATTTTCCGGCTTGTTCATAGAAGCAGCGCTCAATAATTGCAACGCTTTCCGGGCAATTGACGGGCTCATGGGTGCCCCTTCATGAATTACCGCAGAAATCACTGCATGATGCAATTCCAGGGCACTTTCATCTTTCATTAAATAACCATGAGCGCCGGCTTTAATGGCTTCAAAAATTTTATCATCATCATCAAATACAGTTAAAACGATAAAATAAATTTGTGGGTATAAAGATCTCCCCAAAGCAATCGCCTGAATGCCATTCATTTCAGGCATTTCAAGATCCATAAAAATAATTTGTGGCATCTTGTCTAAAGGCAGCCCTTTTAATTGCTCAAGGCAATCGCTCCCATTGACCGCTAAGAAACATAAATCAAGGTCTTCAAACTGCTGAATTTTTTCACCAATTGTTGTCCTATTGACCGACTTATCATCTGTAATTCCTACGCGTATAACTGCCATAAAATCTTTTCCATAAAGGTTTTTAAAAGAAATTAAAATACTCAAGCAAATTGTAATTTTTACCTGAAGTATGGAATACTTAATTTATAGTAGAAACCATTTCCAATAGTGTGCCTTTCCCGGGTGAAGAAAGAATAGAAAGCTGAATACCTGCATCTTTTGCTCTTGCCTGCATATTACGTAAACCATTCCCGGCAGTTTCTTTTCTCATCGCCATGCCGATTCCATTATCCCGGATATTTATTTTTAAAAGTTCATTACTATCAATGCTGATATGAATATTTTTTGCCTGGCTATGTTTCAGAGCATTATGAATGGCTTCCTGGACAATTCGGAAAATATTCAGGGCTTTTTGAGATCCCAATCGAATATCATTGGTGATCGTTTCTTCTACTTCAATTTGTTGATCATAGCTTTGGCCAATTTTTAAAGTATAATTTTTAATCCGGTCACTCAGACTGGTAATCGTAATATGCTCTCTGTTCAATATCCAAATGGTATCCCGAAGGGAATTCATGATATTCTGGGAATGTTGTTGTAGGTTTTGCAATTGGTTATCACTGTTTGCAAATCCTTTAGATTTTATTTTTTCCACATCAGCTGAAATCGCTGTAGCATAAGCGCCTATATTATCATGCAGGTCTGCAGCAATTCTTTTGCGTTCATTTTCTTCTGCATCCAATATGGATTGAGCTGAAAGTTTCCTGGCTTCATCAATAGTATGTTGCATTTTGATGCGTTGTTTGGTACGTATATTTCGTAACCACATCCATACTATAATACCTGCTAATGTAAAAAGCGCCAGTGAGCCATAAATTAAATAATTTTTTCGGGTGATCTTTAATTCCTGTGAAATAATGGTGTTTTCTTTTTGCTTTACATCGTATTTGGTTTGTAGCTCTGCAATGACTTCCGCTTTATTTATTTGATTCAATGTATCTTTCAAAACAATGATTTCTTCCAATACCTTTTGATAAGCCGGATAATCTTTGTCTTCTTTCAGATAACGGGCAAGCGCCAGATAAAATGGCAGGCGTGTTGCCGGGTCATTATTGAAAGTTTGTGCGGGATCTCCCTGTTGTTTATTGTAAATATTACCGCTCCCTAATTTACTCCAGCAATAGTCAATGGCTTTTTTAAGCTGCCCTGTTTGAGCATAAAATTCGGCAATTTGTATATTATCGTCTATCACGGCATCGGGCCTGCTATACATTTTGCTCCGGGCTTCCTGCATATTTTTCAATGCCATTTCGGCTTCATCCAATTGTTGAGTGGCCGTATATACTACAGACTGGTAACGATACCCTCTGGCAAGTAAATCAACCTGTTCATTTTTTTTACTAAAATTTAATCCCTCGTTTAAAAAATATAAAGCAGAATCAAGTTTTTTCTCATTGTAATAAAGCTGGCCCCGATTGATTAATATGCTTCCCAGGGATTTTGAATTTGTTGGAGTGATATAAGAAAGTGCTTTATCATTCCATTTGCGTGCTACACCCAATTCGTTTCGAGACAAAGCAATCTTACCAATAAGATCAGAAGAACTGGCCATAATCAGGCTATCATGATATTTTGAAGATTCAGACACCAATTCAAATAAAATCTTCAAACTTTCTTCAAATCTTCCTTCTGCCGCAAATGAAAGCGCTTTGATATTTTTCAGGCGATAATATATCTCTTTAAATCCGGCATCACTCAAAGGGATTTTTTTTAATTCATGTTCTACAACATAGCGTGCGCTGTCAGTCCATCCCCATTTCATATAATCCTGTGCCAGAGTGAGCTGTGACAATACTTTTAGCCGTTTATCGTTTGACCGGGAAGCCAGGTCAAGCGCTACATAAGCAAATTTTTCCAGGCTGTCCTGGTTGATGTTGGCATAATCTTCACAATATGCAATAACCGCAGAAAGTTTTTCATCACCATCCCTTGCTTTATCAATTGCCACTCTCAGGCTATCGAGCTTTGTAGTTTGGAGATATGCGGGTATGCCAAATACTAAAAAACAAAGAATAAGAAAAATGATACGCATAAAATGAATTGGCAATGATATCGTCGAAAATTGTTTAAAAATAATGGTTTTATCTAAATGAAGAGTTCTATAGGTGAAAGGCCTTTAAATAATAAGAAGTCTTCATAGTAAAAGCCGCATTATGGACTGTAGTCCAAAATGCGGCTTCTTTTATTCTTCATTTTTTATTCTGCTACTTGAGGTAAGACTTTCCCAACCTTATGTAGAAGTGAATTATATTTAAATCCTAAGAGCTGTGCAATCGTTGCAGCATATTGTGTTTGAAAAATTTGTTCTTTAGTTTTCATTTCTCCTAAAGGCTTAATCGCCGGGCCCCAGGTGGCTAACCAGGTTTCATTGCTATGCATCACATCACTACCATGATCTGTCCAGGCATCTCCTACCCCTCTTCCATGATCTGGGAAAATGATGAAACTGGTTTTATCCTTGTAAAAAGGATCTGCCTGAATGAGCAGCCAAAGCTTTTCAATCATAGCATCCAGGTGATGAATATCTTCCAGATATTTATCGTAAGCCCCTTCATGGGCATATTCATCAGTATCCCCAAAATCAATGTAAATTACTTTGGGATGATTTGCATTGATATAAGATTTCGCCAATGCATATACTTCAAAATCGAGTCTTTCTCCATCACCAAGTATTCTTGGAGCAATATGTTGTAATTCATTTGCCAAAATTTGTTCTTGCGTTAATTGTGTGCCATGTACATCTTCCCAAGGGATATTGACCATCATAGTTGTCTTATCTTTATTTAAATTTTTTCCTGCAGGTACCCAACAAACAATACCGGCTACCTTTCCATGATAATTATTTTGCTGGTTTAAGAATTCCAGCACATTCATATTCTCATTGTCTTTATAATTATTAGAATTGATCGCCGTATCTACAAATCCACTCAATGCTTCAGCTCTTCCGGGATAGGAGAACCAGTATGGATTCTGCACATTTACATTATTTCCCAGATCACGATTACCATATAGCTGGCCTTTTTTGGCAATATATTTCCAGGTGAAAGGCATGAGTTTTTCCCTCCGGTTATTGATATCATCTGACCAGAAGTCATGAATCCTTTTTAAAGAATCCATTGAGTTAAATTTAGGATTGTTTAATAAATTCCATTCTGCACCGTGGAATAATTCCTGCCACCTGTAACCATCTATTAAAATAATGACCATGTTTTGATCATTGGCTTGTATTTGTGCTGGCAATTTAGATACACAAATACATAAGAAAAATATACACCATAACCTCTTTAATGTAAAATGCATAAAATAATTTTTGGCTTGAACAATCAAATTTATACAATTCAAACACGCTCTAATGGAACTGTTATTATTTTTTGATGAATAAGATTTTAAAAAAAGCATCAATAAAAGCTCCCGAATTTCATAAACTTTTATTCCGGGATGAGATCTTTCTTTATCCTGTTTTTCTTGTCATAATAATAATAAACCGGAATACCCAATATTGTGAAACCTATACCGGCTACGGATTCCACAGGCATTTGGATAAATGTAATAATTATTAAACCAATGGAAAATAATATTAAGATAATTGGAGAAAGAGGGTATGCAATTAATTTTCCTGTAATTTTTCCGGCTCTTTTCATCTTGATTAATCCAAGCCCTAATAAAATAAAAAATAGAAATTCTACAATGATAATCGTATTCGTAAGGATATCAAAAGTGCCGGAAATAATCATGATGCATGTCCAAATGGCACAATAGATGATGGCATAATAAGGCGTTTTATATCGAGGATGTACATAAGAAAATTTTTGAGGAAAAAATTTTTCCTGTGCCATTCGGTAATACATCCGGGGATAAGTAATGATCGTTGAGTTTAAAGATCCAAAAGTGCTCAATGCAATTAAAATTGCTAAAAATAAGACACCACCATTCCCCATAATGACTCGTGCAACTTCTACTCCTGCAATGGCATTTTCATCCAATGTTGCAAGAGCAGGCAAGGTCATGACCTGCATGAAAGCATAATTTATCAACAGATAAATAATAATAACCATGGATATCCCACTGATAATTGACCTGGGTACATTTTTTTCCGGGTTCTTAATTTCGCCACTCATAAAACCAATACAGTACCATCCATCATATGCCCAAAATGCACTCACCATAGCAGCAATGATGGCGCTGAATAAATTTACACTACCCACATGTACCTCAGCTACAGTGGCTGTTTGTGGTGAGCCATTATAAAAAACGCCCATCAGGATTAAAGCTAATATGCCGATAATTTTGCAGGCCGTAATGAAGTCATTAAGACGGCTACCTTTTTTTGCACTTAAAATATTAATCCATGAAAGCAACACAATTGAAATAATGGCTAATAATTTAACGCCTGATCCTGCAAATGGATAAATAAAATGACCAATCGAAATGTCTTTCCATAAATCCATTGGATTCGGTAAGGGAATAATTGAATTTACAGATTGCGCAAAAATATAGGCAATTGCTGCATTGCCACCACATCCAATTACCAGGAATGATGCCCAGCCATATAAGAAAGAAAATAAATTTCCAAAACTCAGCCTCAGGTATTCATAAATGCCCCCGGACTCTCTTGTTAATCCGGCCATGCCGGCCATAGTGAATGCGCCAAACATGGATATGATTCCCGCTAAAAGCCACGCTAATAAGATATAGTCCTTATTCATGAGCAAAGCGCTCATGGGTGCAATTTTCTTAAATATTCCAGAACCAATCAAGGTTCCGGCAACTAATAAAATTCCTGTACTTAACCCAATGTTGCGATTTAGAGGAATGAGCGCCTGATCTGCCTGGCAGGAATCTTTTTCCGAGTGATGTGTCATTTGTTTTGGTTTTATGAAAGCAGGATTTTATACTTTAAAAACAAAATTTCTTCTGAATCTAATTCTATGAAAATTCAATCAGTGTTCAATAGGTATAAAATTGCTCAAAATAAATGACAAACTATACTTCTTACTCCCTAAAATTTATCTTGTTAGAAAGAATAAATGAGAAGCATGGGATTTCAATGAAAAAAGAGAGTGGAGAATACCGGATTCGAACCGGTGGCCTCTTGCATGCCATGCAAGCGCTCTAGCCAACTGAGCTAATTCCCCTTTCAAAGAAGGCAAAAATAAGGGTATCCATTTTTCAATTCAAAAAAAATAAAACTTCTTTTATCTCAATCAAATCTTTTAAGAAACATGCAAACTAAAAGTAAATTTTCCCAAATCTGGTAAAATAATTCCCATTTTCAAAGAAGTCGTTTTTTTCATTCAGTCATCTTTGCGGCCTAATTCTGGATTTACTCATGAAAAAGGTATTATTAAACGCAATCGTGACCGTACTTGTGTCTTTTTTTTCAATCAACTCTCTGCAAGCTCAGGTACTAACACATGAAGATTCTTTGGCAAATGGCTTAATCAGCAGAGATAATGCGACGATCATATCCGGTTATGGCGAAGCGCGTTATACTTATGATACCAAACGAAAAAATGCAGAAGCCAATTTAGAACGTGTCGTTTTATTTGTTGGGCATAAATTCAATAATAAAATATCTCTTTTTACAGAACTCGAACTCGAAGATGCCTTGGTAATCGGGAGTGGAGATGAAGGCATGAAAGGAAAAGGAGAAGTAGCCATGGAACAGGCTTTTCTCAAATTCTCTTTAAGAAATCCGGCAAATTATTTTGTTGCAGGATTATTTATCCCACGTTTAGGTTTTATCAATGAAAATCATTTACCGGCAACTTTTAATGGCGTGGACAGGCCATTTGTAGAAGAGTTAGTCATTCCATCCACCTGGCGCGAAATAGGTGTGGGTTATTTCGGCACTGTGAAAAAAGTACCGGGCCTCAATTATAGTATTGCCCTTACGAATGGACTCAATTCCCAGGGATTTCAAAATGGAAGCGGCATTCGTGATGGCCGTCAGCTCGGTTCAAAAACACAGGGAACCAGCCTTGGATTATCAGGCTCCCTGCTTTATTATATAGGAAATTTTCGATTACAGGCTTCAGGATATATTGGTGGTACGACTGCTTTGGAAAAAAGAGTAGCAGACAGCCTTTTACTCAATTCCGGGCCCTTTGGTAATCCTGCTGAAATGTATGAAGTAAATGGCCAATACACCCATAATGGCTGGAATATGAGAGCCCTTTTTTCTTATGTAAATATCCCCCAGGCTTCAGCTATCAATAGAGCCTTTGCCCATAACATTCCCAATTCTTTATATGGCGGTTATGCAGAATTGGGTTACAATTTATTGTTTCATAAATATCAAAATGAAAAGGAACTCATTGCTTTTGGACGAGTTGAATATATGGACCTGAGCGCCACATTACCAGTGAATGGTATTCAAAATGATGCGAATAAACAAACATATATCGTTGCCGGGCTCACTTATAAACCGATAAAGGGGGTTGCTTTAAAAGCGGATTATGTACAACGAATGACCGGTGCCTTAAATCCTGCATTAATTATTACACCATTTCCCCAGCAAGTGCCCTATTTTAAAAATAATGGATTTATCAATTTAGGAATTGCGTATAATTTTTAAAAATGAATCGAAGAAACTTCATACAAAAAAGTTGTGCTACCTGTATTGGCCTTACCGGAATGGGCTTTCTCTTACAAAGCTGTTCTACAAGTCTGCCCGTATTCACAGCCCAGGTAAATAAAAAAATAATGACTATTCCTGTTTCGAAATTCCAGGAATTGAAAACAAATTTATTACTCCTTCGCAATAACAGCCTGGAATATGATATACTATTAGTCAAAAATAATGATGGCTATAAAGCATTATCCATGGAGTGTACTCACCAGTCTGCATCTCTAACACCAACAACGACTAAAATTATTTGTAGCGCACATGGAAGCCAATTTGATTTAAATGGAAATGTAATCAAAGAGCCTGCTTTAACGCCACTACATCAATATAAAACAGTTATTCAAAATCAATCAATAACAATTTTTTTAAGTTAATCAATTCATTATGTTTAAAAAAGTCAACTTACAATCAGTACCCTTTTTTTTATTCTTTATCCTGGCCTTCAGTGCATGTAATAAAGCGGATTTACCACCTGATGATACGACGCATTTAAGAGAGGATATTTTAAATAATTCAGCCAACAACGTATGCCTGGCCAGTTACCAGGATTTATATAGTAAAACGCAACAATTATTAACAGCCGTGAATACGCTGAATACAACAACCACAGATGTCAATTTGGATGCTGCCCGCCAACTTTGGAAAGATACCAGAACCACCTGGGAACAATCGGAAGCATGGCTTTTTGGACCCGTAAGCTCCGATAACATTGATCCGCGTATTGATACCTGGCCGGTTGATTTCAATGCATTAGACAGTATTTTATCTACCTCAAATATCTTAAATGAAGATTATGTAAATGGATTGGATGATGCCTTAAAAGGCTTTCATCCCATTGAATATTTGTTATGGGGTCAGGACGGAAATAAAACAGCAAACGCTTTTACCGATAGAGAAAAAGAATATTTACTGGCTTTAGCCACTAATATAAATACGTTGGCACAAGAAGTAGAAAACAGTTGGGGAAGCGGGTATGTAAATCAATTAGCTCTTGCCGGAAATGGTTCTACTGAATATGCCACCAAGGTAGATGCTTTCTCAGAAATAGCTGATGCCATGGCAGGCATTTGCGAAGAAGTAGCAAATGGTAAAATTAAAGATCCTTATGACCAGCAAAACCCTTCTCTGGAAGAAAGCCCATTTGCAAAAAATTCAATCGCTGATTTTACAAATAATATTCAAGGTGTGTTGATGATGTACCAGGGAAATTTTAAAGTAGATGGCAAGGGATTGGAAGATCTTGTTCGCACATACAATCTCGGTTTGGATAATGAAATCAAAACTGCTCATGCTGCAGCTATTGCCTCTTTAAATGCTATTACTGTTCCATTTGGCGAAGCTATACTGACACAACAAACACAGGTTCAAAATGCCATGACAAAAATTAATACGCTGAAAGATATCATAGAAAATAAATTACTTCCTTTTGTCAAACAATATGGTGAATAACCTTTAGTGAATGAAATGCATATTCCAAAAACTTATAAAATAACAATTGCCCTTACTGTATGTGTTGCAATCCTGGTAATATCCTGTACCAAATTTGATATAGGTGTATCTACTGATAACCCGGATACAGAGTGGCAGAGCGGTGGCATACAAACTGTTTTTGATGCCGGCAGTGGAGCATACGGTCACCCCTTCCCACTGCTCCCGGGAAATTTAGAAAGGGTGCATGAGATTGGAGATTTACAATTTGAACAAACTTTCGTTTCCGCTCCTGCTCCCTTGAATTCCGGTCTTGGTCCAATATTTAATAATGTTTCCTGCGCATCCTGCCATATTGCTGATGGCCGTGGAAAAGTGCCGGGAATCGGCGAATCCGTTTCTTCCATATTATTCAGAGTGAGTTTGCCAGGAATGGATATTCATGGAGGACCATTGCCTGTTCCGGGATTTGGAGACCAAATTCAAAACCGTGGTATCTTAGGCGTACCCAAAGAAGCCGATGTTACAATTAATTTTACGGAACAAACATTTCATTTTGATGATAATACCACTTATTCATTACGAACACCGGTTTATAATGTCATCAATGCATATCTACCTTTCCCAACAAATGCATTTCTATCTCCCCGAGTGGCTCCGCCTGTTTTTGGCCTGGGTTTATTAGAAGCCATTAGCGATGCCGATATTCTTTCTCATGCCGATGAAAATGATTTGAATGGAGATGGCATCAGTGGTAAACCAAATTATGTATGGAATGAAATGACTAAATCAAGCACCCTGGGGCGTTTTGGATGGAAAGCCAATCAGCCAAGTATCCTGCAACAGGTAGCTGCTGCATATAATGGAGATATGGGAGTTACCAATTTTCTCTTTCCCTTTGAAAGTTCTTTCAATCAGTCTCAATATGATCATCTGGATGATGATTATGAAATAGCAGACAGTTTACTGTATAGTGTAGAATTTTATATAAAAACTTTAGCTGTTCCGGGAAGAAGAAATGCAACAGACCCGACCGTATTACAGGGAAAACAAATTTTTACCAATGTCGGTTGTGCCAAATGTCATATCCCCGATTTTCATACTAAGGTGGATGTTACATTTCCTCAAATCAGCAATCAATTTATTCATCCTTATACCGATTTATTACTTCATGATATGGGTGATGGCCTGGCTGATAACCGCCCGGATTTTGGTGCAAATGGCCGTGAATGGAGAACCCCGCCTTTATGGGGCATTGGACTGACCCAAAAAGTAAATGGCCATACCAATTTCATGCATGACGGCAGAGCAAGAAACCTGATGGAAGCGGTCATGTGGCATGGTGGAGAAGCAGAGAAAGCAAAAAATAATGTATCCGCATTAAGTTCCACAGAGCGGAATGCACTGATAAAATTCCTGGAGTCTTTATAAATATTTAATCGCTCTTACAGGTTGTGCATGGGTTATTAAACGAATAATTCATATTGTTGCCTGATGACCTATTTTCTAAATGTGAGCCATCCTATTTAATATTGAGATCTTTATTTTAAGGAAAGAATCTATCAGACAAGATTCTTTTAATGATTCCTGTTTATAAAAAATGGAATAGCCTTAAATGGTCTCCCTTTTAATTGTTACGATATTTTAAAGTAAAAAATACTTTGCTTTACTTTGCAGGCAATTCATGAGAGTAAAAAAGCAAATAAAATTTGCCCTTATTGGATGCGGACGGATAGCCCATCGACATGCCGCTGTAATGCAGTCTCATGGCATCATACAGGCTGTTTGTGATATTGACTCATTCAAAGCGGACACATTTGCAAAACAGTTTAATGCCAGGAGTTATCATGACCTGCAAGATTTACTCAAGGCGGAAAAAGAAATTGACCTGGTAGCCATTTGTACACCGAATGGATTACATGCATCTCAAAGCATATTATGTCTTCAACATCAATTGCATGTTTTATGTGAGAAGCCGATGGCCCTATCCGTACAGGATTGCAAAGCCATGATGGCTGCTGCGGATCAATTTCATAAATTATTATTCATTGTTAAACAGAACCGGTACAACCCTCCGGTAATGGCCGTAAAAGAACTCCTCGATAATCAAATGTTGGGGAAAATTTCCGGAATACAATTGAATTGTTTTTGGCATCGAGGTGCTGATTATTATCATCAATCCTGGAAAGGCTCAAAAGCACTTGATGGAGGAATTTTATATACTCAATTTAGTCATTTTATTGATTTGTTATATTGGTTTGCAGGAGAGATCAAATCAGTAAAATCCATATCAAAAAATTTTAATCACTCCTCTCTTATAGAATTTGAAGATACCTGTGTGGCCATTGCCACATTTCAATCAGGCGCTGTTGGCACCTTACATTTTACCATTAATAGTTATGAGAAGAATATGGAAGGCTCACTCACTTTATTTGGTGATAAGGGAACGGTAAAAATTGGTGGCCAATATTTAAATGAACTTGAATATCAACAAATCTCCGGACATAAAATCAGCGGGCTTCCTGCTGGCAATCCCCCAAATGAATACGGGAATTATACAGGCTCCATGAGTAATCATGATAAAGTATATGAACGAGTGTGTGCCGCATTAATGCAGGAGGGAATGGTGGTAACCAATTCATTTGAAAGTATGAAAACCATTGAAATGATAGAACAAATTTATGACGCTTCGATCTGAAGATTATAAATAAGGTTGAGGTAAAAATAAAGTCAGGAATAAATAAGTGAAAAACTGCTTTTCAAAAAAATCTCCCCTTTGATGATTTTGAAATCCCTATCATCAGATCATCTTATGTTATAAGAAAGTTTATTGATTTCCCTTTTGATACATCCGTTCAATGATCTCAACCACTTTCAAACCTTCTAATGCATTAGTGGTGATCGTATTTTTACCATGCAATACATCAATTACATTTTCGATAATATAACCATGATTCGCTGCAGAGCCGGAGTATGGGCCATAATGATTTGCAGCATTGGTGGGCGGTAATACGGGCATTGTGTAATTCTTTATATGAACATACTCGAGTTTATCCATATACTGTCCGCCGATTTTAAAACTACCATTTTCCCCAATAACCGTAATACTGCTTTCCATATTCTTATCCCAGGTGGATGTGGTAAATGTCATACATCCCATGGCGCCACCTGCCAATTCAAATTGTATGATACCACTATCTTCAAACTCGGTAAGACCTTCATGATTAAAGGATTTGAAGGATGAACGAATTTTTTCAATATCGCCCACCAACCAATATAAGATATCCACGAAATGGGAAAATTGTGTAAATAAACTTCCTCCATCCAATAATTGGGTGCCATGCCAGGTATTCCCGGTATAATAGCGTTCATCACGATTCCAGAAACAATTTACCTGCACCATAAAAATCCGGCCCAGTATATTTTCATCCAATATTTTTTTGGCCCATGCAATCGGTGGAGAATACCTGTTCTGCATCACTGCAAAAACATGCTTATGCACCTGGAATGCTTTTGATAAAATTTTCTCAGCATCCTTTTTTGTAAGAGCCAGAGGCTTTTCTATGACTACATGTTTTTTTGCTTCCAGCGATACCAATGCCTGTTCTGCATGCAATCCATTTGGTGTTGCAATGGTGATCACATCCGTTTCTATTCCGGATGATAAAAAATCCCGGAGTGAAGAAAAAAAAGGTACCTGATCATAATCTAAATTCAACGACTCCTTGTCTTTGATATCAATGATTGCCATCAATGCCGAATCATTATTCCGGTTGATCATTTCCGCATGGCGCTTTCCAATATGCCCACAGCCCAGTACCGCAAATTTTATTTTATTCATACCCTTTGAAAATTATGTATCACTTTTTTTAACTACATGATCAACTAAGGAATACTTATCGCCACTTTCAGGACAAAGTGCAAATGCGGAATCATTAAAATGCAAACGATGCCCATATTCGCTAACCCATCCTTCCTGCTTTGCCGGATTACCAAAAAATAATGCATAGTCTGGCACATCTTTCGTAACGACAGCGCCTGCACCGATAAAAGCATAACGTCCAATCTGATGACCACATATTATGGTGGCATTGGCGCCAATTGAAGCACCTTTTAATACGCGTGTTTCCTTATATTCATTTTTCCTTTCTATAGCGCTACGGGGATTGATCACATTTGTAAATACACAGGATGGCCCGAGAAATACATCATCTTCACAGGTAACACCTGTATAAAGTGAAACATTATTTTGAACTTTCACATTATTCCCCAATGTTACGCCGGGCATAATAACCACATTCTGCCCAATATTACAATGATTGCCCACTTTGCATCCGGGCATGATGTGAGAGAAATGCCATATCCTTGTGCCTGCGCCAATTTCAGCGCCTTCTTCTATAATTGCACTTGGATGTACAAAAAAATCTGTATTCATTTTCCCTGCTAAAATAATTTTAAAAAGGATTATTACGGAAATAAATATTTTAAATCAAAGCCTGTAATTGCAAATAAAATTTTTCTGCAATCTTACTTCTTTCAAAGTTATTTAATACATACGTTTTTCCCTGGTTTCCCAAAGTTCTTTTTAAATCCGGATTTAGATACAATTCCATGATCGCACAGGCTAAAGCATCTGCATTTTCAGGTTCAAAATAAATTCCTGTTTTGCCTTCATTGATAAAAAGCGTTCTCGCTTCTCCGTCCACACCCAGCAGGATGGGTTTACCAAATGCAAGCGGCTCAAAAAGTTTTGATGGAATTGCTCCTTTAAATAAATCCAGCTTTCTTAAAGGTACGATATATGCATCACAGGATTCAATTTCTGATAAAACAAAGTCCCGGGGCATATTGGGTTTAAAGGTCACATTTTGCAGGGATAAAGTTTCCTTTAAATGCAATAATCTTTCTTTTTCAGGCCCATCACCAATGATAGTAAAATGGATGTCTGCTTTATCTTGTAATATTCGGGCTGCATGTAATATTACTTCCAACCCTTGTGCATGGCCCAATATGCCGGCATACAATAAATGAAAACCATTCTCTTCGACTTTGCAGATATTTTTTGGTGCAGTCAAAAAAAAGATATCATCAACCCCATTGGGAAACCAGTATAATTTCTTACCCGGTATCATTTGATCAATTGCTTCAAGGATTCCTTGTGTTTGCCCACTGATGAGATCCGAATTTTTATAAATCCATTGTGCCAGTTTGTATGAACGTTGAAGTATCCATTTATTTTTGATAATACCCATTTTTTCAGCGCTTTCAGGCCATAAGTCAGATACATTAAAAACAAGGCGGCATTTCCATTTTCTCTTTAAAAAGATGGCTGTTATGCCCAGAAATAATGGTGGCGATTCGCAAAGAATGATATCCGGAGGAAGAATTTTTTTTCGTGCATTCCGCCATGCATTCAGGGTGAAAGAAATATAATTTGCAAGCCTGTAATAAAATCCTTTCTTTTTACTTACAAAAAGATTTGAGCGATGTACATTGATCCCATTGATTTTTTCAAAAGAATAAGATTTTCTTTGATAACCGGGATAAATTTCCTGTTTTGGATAATTAGGTAATGCAGTCATCACGTCCACCGCTGCACCAAAAGACTGAAGGTGCTCTGCCAGGCTGGACAAACGGTTCTGGGGGGCGCCAGTTTCTGGTAAATAATATTGTGTTAGTATGAATATTTTCACAAAATGGTCACATTGCTAATAATGTGCGGGCAATTTTTTCACCTGCATGCCCATCACCATATAAAGCGAAAGATACTGGAAATGCTTTTGATAAAAAAATCCGGGCCATAGGAATAATTTTTTCTTTATCTGATCCGGAAAGAAAACTAAAACCATTTTCTACCAGTTCTACCCATTCTGTTTCTTCTCTTAATGTAATACAATATTTTTTAAAAAAATAGGCTTCTTTTTGTAAGCCGCCACTATCCGTAATGACCAATGATGAATGATGGATCAATTGCAACATATCAAAATAACCAACCGGCTGGATCACTTCAAAATCAATATCAAAGCCATACTTATCAACTAATTTTTTTGTACCTGGATGCATCGGACATATCACTTCAATGTCTTTATGCAAAGTATTCAGTGCAAAAATGATATCATGCATTTTCTCAACTGTGAAAACATTTTCGGGGCGATGTATAGTTGCTAAAATAAATTTCTTATCTCTCTTCAAATATTTTTCAATGGCTCTTTCACTTGACTTTTGAAAATAATAATTGGCAGCATCCAACATCACATCACCTGTATTTTCCATGGTATGAAAAGTTGTATTAAAACCTTCTTCCTGCAAATGGCTTATAGCTATTTCAGTTGGGCAAAAAAGAAAGCGACTGACTTTATCCGTGAGTATGCGATTGATTTCTTCCGGCATATCCCGGTTGAAACTTCTCAATCCTGCTTCTACATGTGCCACCGGAATATGTAGTTTCACCGCAGCCAATGCAGCGGCCAGTGTACTGTTCGTATCTCCATAGACCATCACTAATGCCGGCTTTTTCTGTAAAAATATTTCTTCTAATCCGGCCATCATTTTCCCGGTCATTGCACCATGCAAGGTTTCCTGTATTCCCAAATTATAAGCTGGTGACGGGATTTCCATTTCAGAAAAAAATATTTGCGACATATTATGATCATAATGTTGCCCGGTATGTACAATCATTTCTTCAAAGAAATTTCCGTTTTGCAGCGCACGCGATACCACAGCTGCTTTGATAAATTGAGGTCTCGCTCCTACTACAGTAATCAGCTTCTTTGCCATATCAGTGCGGGTGTTTTATTTCGGAAATAACGGCCTGGAATTTTCCATTCCGGCTCAAAGGAATTTCCCGGCAAGTTTCAATATGAACTTTTAAATTTTCAAGTTGCGATGAAATTCGTTTTCGAATTTGTTCTTCATCTTCTTTCGAAAGACCTAATTCTGTTTCTACCCTGATTGTAATTTCATCCAGAGAATGTTGAATGACCTGTGCTCGTTTGACAGATTTCAAATGATAAAAAACACGATGAAATCTTACCATTTGCCTGCCGTCTTTTCCAATAATTACATCTTCCTGTCTGCCGCAGATTTCTTGTACCAAGGGCATATTTCTTCCACAAGTACAGGCCTTATCAGAAAGCATGATTTCATCGCCAATAGCATAGCGAATGAGTGGTTGATCAAAATTGATAAAACCGGTACAATATACTTTCCCCACCACACCCGGTTCTACCGGTTTTAGATCTTCATCAAGCACCTCAATAAGACCTGCATCAGGACTTATATGCAGGCCTCCAGCTTCACATTCGCTGATTAGTCCGCATGCTTCCACACCGCTCCAACTATCATACGTTTTACAATGATAAACACTTGCAAACAATTGGCGCATTTCATCTGTTAGTTTTTCACTGGAGGTAATGACACATTTCAGCGGAAATGGATCCACCTGATTTTCCCTTAAAAGTTGAGCAAGAAAATAATTTGACATGGCATAACCTGTCATATACTGCACTTGATATTTTTTCATACCTTCCAAATAATTCAATGCATTTTTTTTGTTTATATGATAGGCTGAAAAATAAACTTGTTTTTCTGCAGCATTATACCTGAAAAATGGAGGGCCTCCCGACGCTTTTGGCAATACACGCCTGCCCCCGATCATTCCACGCGGCACCATACTGCTTACACCCGCCCAATTTCTAACCCGGCTTTCAAATAATGCATACCAACGCTGGTGCATCTTATGAGAAAATAAAATATTTACCGGAGTGCCGGTGCTTCCGCTACTCGGAAAAAATGCGCCACGCTTTTCCCTGGAATGGCTTAACAAAGATGTTGTGCCATTATTTTGCAAATCATATTTTGATAAAACAGGAAACTGATTTAATGTATCTAAAGAAACATGATGGATGCTTTTCTCATGAAGCCCAAATTGAGCAAATCGTTGCTGATAATAGGGCACGGTTTGCATAGCATGCAACAATAATTTTTGCAGTTGCTTTACCTGGTATTCATTCCATTGTTCTGAAGTAAAGTCTTCTCTGTTTTTAGCTTCATAATATTCTTGATGAAATATACCGCCCATTCTTCTTTTTCTCCATGAGAAACCATAAGCTGACACCATCGCATTTTGTAATGCAACAGGAGCAACGCTATAAATTTTTTCTTTCAGATTCAAGAAATAGCTTCCTTTAAGAATGGAATGGGATAAAATTACATTAAATCAGTTTATGAATGAATCCATGAATCACCATGCAAATAACGCTTCATTTTAAGCACTGCAATTGATGATTTAATTGATAAAAAGGTCAACAGGCATCAATGATTTTTTTTGCTTTGAAAATCATTTGCTTAAATCAAATTATTTCCATAATAAAAGCCGGGCACAAAACCCGGCCTCAATTAATCATTCACAATTAACCATTCACCATTAACAATTATTAATTACTCCTTCACCATCTTCAACCTTACTACTTTCTCTCCCTGGGTTATTTGTATAAAATAGGCGCCCTGTGCTAAGCCGCGGATATTCAGTGTGGCTGTGCTTACCTTGTCAAAATGCTGACTGCTGATTTCTCTGCCCTGCATATCCATGATTTTGATAACAGACGCGCTGTTCTTATCTAAGCCTTTCACCGTTACCGTGTTTTTGGCCGGGTTGGGATAGAGGGATAGAACTCCGCTTTGGATAAAGTTTACTTTAAGTGTCTGGCTGTAACTAACTGTGCCATTCCGGGCATTTTCCCGGATGCGGTAATAGTTATCTCCTGCGAGTGGGTTTTTATCTGTGTAGCTGTAACTGTTTTCCGTTTGCCCTTTGGCAGGAATGTTTGCTATATCCCGGTAATCCTGCGCATTGCCACTGCGCTCTACGGTGTA
>Ga0208826_1000730_pt1 | contig 32030 bp, 29 predicted proteins | sample AD_UKC115_MetaG_FD_184451 | JGI IMG/M metagenome (GOLD analysis project Ga0208826, IMG submission 184451) | Active sludge microbial communities of municipal wastewater-treating anaerobic digesters from Hong Kong - AD_UKC115_MetaG (SPAdes)... | ecosystem: Engineered > Bioreactor > Anaerobic >...
GGTCACGACGCAGAACGCGGCGAGCGCGGCCAACTCCGGCCACAGCTCGGCGAGATGCGCGCCGCGCAGCATGATGCCGCGGATCAGGCGGATGAAGTGGGTCATCGGGAAGATTTCGGCGAGCCACTGCGCCGGTTTCGGCATGCCCGCGTACGGAAACATGAAGCCCGAGAGCAGGATCTGCGGCAGGAAGGTGAAGAACGCGAGCTGCATCGACTGGAACTGGGTCTTCGCCAGCGTCGAGATGAACACGCCCAGCGACAGCGAGGCGACGATGAAGGCCAGCGCCGCACCGTAGACGTCGAGCAGCGTGCCGCGGATCGGCACATGGAAGATCGCCATGCCGAGCAGCAACACCACGGTCACCTGGACGAGGCCGATGCCGACGAACGGCAGCACCTTGCCCAGGGTCAACTCGAACGGCGATACCGGTGTGGCAATGAGGAATTCGAGGTTGCCGCGCTCGCGCTCGCGCACGATCGCCATCGCCGTGAACAACACCATCGTCATGGTCAGGATCACGCCGATCAGGCCGGGCACGGTGTTGACCGGCGCCAGCCGCGCGGGGTTGTAGAAGTTCACGATTTCGACGTTCTTCGCCGGCTGCGCGGCGGATGGGTCGAGCAGCTTCTGCAACGGCAGCAAGGCGAGTTGGGCCGCGGCCTGCTGCACGACCTGGTCGGAGCCGTCGACGACGATCTGCAACGGCGGGCGCGGCAGCGGTTTCGTGTCGAGACTCTGTCCGGCGAGACGGCGCTCGAAGTCGGGCGGAATCACCAGCGCCGCGCTGATTCTGCCGGCGCGGATCAGATCGTCGAGTTGCTGCGGTGTCTGCAACCGGTAGCGGAAGTCCATCACCCCGGTCTGCGTCAGCGCGGCGACGACCTCGCGCGCGTGCGCGGTCTGCGCCTGATCGAGCACGGCGGCGGGCAACTGGCGGATGTCGAGGTTGATCGCGTAGCCGAACAGCAGCAGCTGCATGGTCGGAATGCCGACGATCATCGCGAACGTGAGCCGGTCGCGGCGCAGCTGGCGCAGCTCCTTGAGCACGATCGAGAACAGGCGGCGCAGGTTCATGCTTCAATGAAACACATTTGTTGCGCGCGCAGCGCGCGACTCCACCCGTTCCTCTCTCCCCCAACGGCTTTGTGTTGGGGGAGAGAGCAAAGAGTGAGGGGGGCTCTTGATCTTCCCTCTTCATTTGGCAAATCACACCCGCAAGAAGCGCAACGCGCCCCCTCACCCCAGCCCTCTCTTCCGACGAAAAGATGTCGGAGGAGAGGGAGCCCCACCAGCAACGCCTCGTGCGCGCAGCGCACGACTCCACCGGTTCCTCTCTCCCCCAACGGCTTTGTGTTGGGGGAGAGAGCAAAGAGTGAGGGGGGCTCTTGATCCGTTCTTCGCAAATCTCCAGCGCAATCGACGCGTGATGGAGGGCCCCCCTCACCCCAACCCTCTCCCCCGACGAAAAGATGTCGGAGGAGAGGGGGCCTGTTTTCTGCGCGTTCGACAGACATCATGCTGCCTCGCGCTTCGGCTTCTGCGTGGCGACGACGAACACGTCTTCGAGATTCGCTGCGACCGCGTCGATGCGCGCCACGATGCCGGCATCGTGCAGGCGTGTGGCGATCCGCGTGCGCGCATCCGCGCCGTCGCGCACGAGCACGCGCAGGTGCGCGCCGATCTGCGCCATCGACACGATCGCGGCCTCGCCTTCGAGCGCCTGCTGCGCGCGCCGCGGCGCATCGCATTCGACCAGCAGCGCCTGGCCCGGCAGTGCGGCGCAGAGTTCGCGCGGACTGCCGTCGGCGACGAGGCGGCCATGGTCGAGAATCGCGAGGCGATGACAGCGTTCGGCCTCGTCCATGTAATGCGTGGAGACGAGGATCGTGGTGCCGGCGTCGGCGAGCGCGAACAGCGAATCCCAGAACTCGCGTCGCGACTGCGGATCGACCGCGCTGGTCGGCTCGTCGAGCAGGAGCAGTTCCGGCTTGTGCAACACCGCCGCGGCGAGCGCGAGGCGTTGCTTCTGCCCGCCCGACATGGTGCCGGCGAGCTGGTCGCGCTGCGGGATCAACCAGTAGGTTTGCAGCAATTCGTCGATGCGTTTTCTTGCGTCGCCGCGCGAAAATTCATGCACCGCGGCGACGAAGTCGAGATTCTCGTATACGGTCAAGTCGTCGTAGAGCGAGAACTTCTGCGTCATGTAGCCGATGCGCCGTTTGAGCGCTTCGGCGTCGTGCGGGATCGCGCAACCGAGCACGTCGATGTCGCCGCTGCTCGGCAGCAGCAGGCCGCAGAGCATGCGGATCGTCGTCGACTTGCCCGAACCGTTCGGCCCGAGGAAGCCGTAAACCTGGGCGCGCGCCACGGTGAGATCGACGTGATCGACCGCGACGAGCTGACCGAACTTCTTGGTCAGGCCGCGCGCGACGATGGCGTTGCTGGGATCGACCATGGGCTGCACGCGCTCAACGTTTTTCGCCAACGGTCAACATCGCTGTGCATGGCAACCCCGCAGGCAGATCCCTGGTCTTCTCGGAAGCAGCCAGCGCCAGTTCGGCGCGCCAGGCGAGCCGGCTCGCGTCGTCGCCGGAAAGCGCGTAGTACGGCGTGAACGTCGGCTCGCTCGCGATGCGCAGCGCGGTCGCGGCGAACGCTTGCGCGATGCCATCGATCCGCACCGAGAACTGCGCGCCCTGTTGCAGTCTCGCGCGCATCGTTTCCGGCACGTAGACGCGCGCATACGGTGCGTCGCCGACGAGCAGACTGACGACCGCGGCGCCCTGTGCGGGCCGGTCGCCGAGCTTGTACGGCAGCGCATCGACCCGGCCCGCGCGCGTGGCGCGCACGTCGAGGCGCGACAGCGTCACCCGCAGTTGCGCGAGTTGCGCCTGCGCCTGCGCGAGCGCGGCTTCGCCCTGGCTGATGTCCTCGACGCGCGTGCCGTGCAGCAGCTCGTCGAGATTGGCGCGCGCGGAGTGCGCTTCGGCGTTGGCCTGGCGCAGCGCCGCGTCGGCGTTGTCGAGATCGGCCTGGCTGTTGAGTCCGCGCTTGCGGATTTCGGCCGCGCGGTCGCGCGCGAGTTTGGCGTTGACCGCGCCGGCCTGCGCGCGCGCGAGCGCCGCGCGCGAGGCATCGATCGTCTCGACGCGCGCGCCGTGGCGCAGTTCGTCGAGCGCCGCGGAAAGGCGCGCCACGTCGGCCTGCGCGGCGTCGACCTGCGCCTGCGTGCGGCGCGGATCGAGGCTCAGCAGCAACTGATCGGCGGCGACGTGGTCGCCCTCCTTGACCAGAATCTGCGTGATCGGCTCGGAGACTTCGGCCGGCAGCGCGATGCGGTCCCATTCGAGCGTGCCGAGCAGCGTGCCGGCGTCGTTGTCGCGCGCGCAGCCGGCGAGGAGCAGGGCGGCGAGCACCGCGAGCAGGCTAGCGCTTCGGTTTCGCATGGATCGGCTCCAGTACGCGGTCGATGACGGTCAGGGTGTGCTTGATCAGCGCTGCGTCAATGCCCTCGCGCAGCAAAGGCTGTTGCGCGGCAAGGGTCCTGGCCAAGGTGCGCGCGCTCCGCGCCTTGCCCGCGGCGACGCCGTCGAACATCGCCGTCGCCATGTCGCGCCACACCGGCAGCGCGGCGAGCGGAAACACGATCAGGCTGATCAGCGACAGGCCAAGCAGCAACGGGTGCAGATCGTCGCGGATTTCGCCGCGACGCTGCGCGGCGCCGATCTGGTACAGCGCCATCGGCGCGATCGTCGCCATGAACTGGCCCTGCATTGGCGCACGCAGCGCGCCGCCGTCGCTGAGCACCTCGCGCGCCATCAGCCGCGGCATCCACGGATTGGCCGCAATGTTGCGCATGTGCGTTTCGAGGAAGCGGCGCAGCGTCGCGCGCGGGCTCGGCAAGGGTTCGCGCAGTGGCGCCACCGACACGGCGATGAATGGCGCGATGCGCTCGTCGAGCAGGGTTTGCACGAGCGTGTCCTTGCTCGCGAAGTAGTAGTGCAGCAGCGCCGGCGTGACCTGCGCTCGGCGCGCGATCTCGCGCAGCGGCGTCGCCGCGATGCCGCGCTCGCCGAACAACGCCACCGCCGCATCGAGCAGGCGTGCGCGCTGGTCGGCGCCGGCCGCGGCGCTCGGCCGGCCGGGGCCACGCGGCGCGGCCGCAGCCGCTTTCGGCGCACGCGGTCGCTTCGCCACCGCCTTGCGCGCGCCGGCCACTGCTGGCGATTTCGCGGGTTTCGTGTTGTGCATGGGAAAAATAATAATTGAATGGTTAATTAATTTCAACCACACATCGATGCCGGCACGCGCGACCGCATCGGCGACGCGCGAGCGCGCTATGCGAGGCGCGCCCTCAGCGAGCCGTCGATGATCGTGTGTGCGCGGCCGCCGACCCAGACCGCTGCGTCGCCGGCGACATGCGCCTCGATGCGCACATCGATCGTCGCGTCGCGGCCGATCTCGCGGCCCTGGCTGACACGGTAGCCGCGCGCGAGCGCACCGCGCGGTTCGCGTTGGGCGATGTAGGCCGCGATCAGGCCGTTGGCCGCGCCCGAGGCCGGGTCCTCGACGATGCCGACGCCGGCGGGAAACGCGCGCACGACCAGCTGATAGCCGTTATCCGCATCCGCAGCACGCGCGAAGGCGTTTTTTTCTTCGCGCGCCGCGGCGCGCGCGAAGCAGCACAGCCCGAGACTGTCGCCCGCGCGCGCGAGCGCGAGGATCGCCGCGTGATCGGGCTGCCACGCACGCAACGCGGCTTCGTCGGCGAACTCGGCCACCCACCAGCGCCGCCCGCCCTCGACGAAGGCCGGTGGCAGCGCGCCGAGACGCGTCTCGCCGAGCACACGGCGCAGCAGCGGCTCGTCGCCGCCTTCGCGCAACACGCGCGCCACGGGCGCCTGGACGTATAGACGTCTGGATGCCCCTTCGCCTTCGATCCGGATCGGCAGCAGGCCCGCGCCGCACTCCTGGATCAGGCCGCCGTCGCGTGCCGCCACGCGGCCGGTTTCGAGCGCGGCATGCGCGCTGCCGATGGTCGGGTGGCCGGCGAACGGGATTTCCTTGCCCGGCGTGAAAATGCGCAGGCGATAGCTCGCGCGCGCGTCGCGTGGCGACAGCACGAACGTCGTCTCGACGAGGTTGGTCCACGCGGCGAAGCGCTGCATGTCGGCGTCGCTCCACGCGTCGGCGCCGAACACCACGCCGAGCGGATTACCCCCACCCGCATGCTCGGCAAACACATCAACTTGCAGATAACGCACATCACTCATCGTTGCGGCGAAACGTCATGGAAGCAATCCGGGAAATCGTAAGGCATGAAAACAAAAGGTGGCGCAGCAATTGTGCCGCACACCGGCAACGTTGCGCAGCGTTGTATGCAGGCGTATTTTGCGCAGCGTCCCGTGGCGTTCATTCTCGCAGCGGGTCTCATCATTGCAGGGGAATTCTCGTGAATCGCATCTTCCGTCAGGCAGGGCAACGCGGTCGTGACCTTGGACAACCCATCGGCGAATCGACGCGGCGCACTCGCGGCGGTGGGCGTGACCTATTCCCGCTTCGGTACCAATCGCTCGTTCTACCCTTTGTCGCGGCATTGACGCTGGTCACCGGCATGCTCATGACCGAAGGATCGCGTGCCACCACAGCGACGGCGCAAGCCACGACCGTTTTCAGTACGGCAACCGTGGGTGCCGACGGCGCCACCGGGACAACCGGCACGAACGGCGCGCCCGGCTCGGGCACGGCGCCACCGGGACAACCGGCACGAACGGCGCGCCCGGCTCGGGCGCCAATGGCGGAGATGGCGGCACTGGCGGAACCGGCGCCAGCGGCATCGCCGCCAATGCCGGCGATGTCGACACTGTTGCGGCGAGTGGCTCAGTCACGGGTGGGAACGGTGGCGCAGGCGGCGACGGCGGTGCGGGTGGTAGTGGTGGTGCCTCGATTCCCGGGGGTGGCAATGGCGGCAATGGCGGCGGCGGTGGCGCGGGCGGCTCGGGTGTCAGTGGCAGCGGATTCACCTTGACCGTGGCCGGCACGATCGCCGGCGGCAATGGCGTTTCGACCAGCGGCAACGGCGGCGCAGGCGGTAGAGGTGCCGACAGCACGGCGCCTGGTGTGACCGGCGGCAATGGCGGCAATGGCGGCAGCGGCGGCACCACCGGCAACGGCGGCGCAGGCGGCGCGGGGGGCAATGGTGCGTTTGGCGCCGCGGGCATCGCCGGCGTGAATCCCGGCGATGCGGGCAGCGGCGGCCAAACCGGCGGCGGCGGCGGCGGCGGCGGTGCGGGTGGCAACGGTGGGTCGGCCAGCGGCAACGGCGGTGTGGGCGGCACGGGTGGCAACGGCGGCAGCGGCGGCAGCGGTGGCAGCGCCGTTTCGGGTGCGGCCGGAATCGCCGGCATCAACAGCGGCGCGGGTGGCAACGGTGGCAATGGCGGCGCGGGTGGCACGGGAGGAGTCGGCGGCGGTGGCGGACCAGGCGGCAGCGCTCCACACGGCAGCGCGGGCACGCAAGGCGTCGGCGGCAACGGTGGCGGTGGCGGTGATGCGGGCATGCCGGGAAATGGTGGCAGCGGTGCGGCGGGTACGGCAGCGACACCGACCGGCGGCAAGGGCGGCAACGGTGGCAATCCCGGAAACCCCGGTATCGGTGGCGCCGCGGGAACCGGTAGCACGCTCGGCAGCGCGGGCGCACCCGGCAATGCGGTGATCAGCGGTGGTAATGGCGGCGCGGGTGGCACGGGTTACAACACGGCGTCGCCCGGCGTCAACGGCGCTGCGGGCGGCGCCGGCGGAAACGGTGGCATCGTTGGCAATGGTGGCAACGGCGGCACGGGCGGCAATGGCGGGCCAGGCCTAGCGGGTGCCGCGGGTGTGAACCCGGGAGATGCCGGAGGCAACGGCTCGACGGGCGGTACCGGCGGCGCTGGCGGCGCCGGGGGCAATGGGGGTTCGACCAGCGGCAACGGCGGTGCGGGCGGTGTGGGTGGCAGCGGCGGCACCGGCGGCGGCGGTGGAACTGCCGTCTCGGGCGCAGCCGGAATTGCCGGCTTCGGCAACGGCGCCGGAGGCAATGGCGGTGGTGGCGGAACCGGCGGCTCGGGTGGCGGTGGCGGCAGCGGCGGCGCGGGCGGCAGCGCCCCCCACGGCAGCGCAGGCATGCAAGGTGCCGGCGGCAACGGCGGCAACGGCGGCAATGCGGGCATGTCGGGAGACGGCGGCAGCGGCGCGACGGGTACGGCGGCGACACCGACCGGTGGCAACGGCGGCAACGGCGGCAACTCGGGAACGCCCGGCCCAGGCGGCGCCGGCGGCGCGGGCAGCGTTGCCGGTAGCGTTGGCGGCGGCGGCAGTCCCTCCACGACCGGCGGCAATGGCGGAGCGGGCGGCAAGGGTTTCAGCAGCACGACGCCCGGCGCCAATGGCGGCAATGGTGGTAGCGGTGGTATTGGCGGTGTCGTAGGTAACGGCGGCAGCGGCGGCAGTGGGGGCGATGGTGCCGCCGGCGCCGCCGGAGCGTTGGGTGCCACACTGGGCAGCAACGGCGGCAACGGCAACGCGGGCGGCACGGGGGGCAACGGCGGCGCCGGCGGCCCCGGTGGCTCGATCCACGGCAATGGTGGATCGGGTGGCGCGGGCGGCAATGGTGCGCTTGGTGGCAGCGGTGGCGACGGCGGCGTTGCCGCGTTTGGAACCAATGGTGGAACCGGCGGCAACGGCGGCAACGGCGGTGCCGGCGGCAACGCCGGTGTGGGCGGCACCGGCGGCATCGCTCCGGCTCCGGGTGGCGTTGTCGGAACCGGAGGCCAAGGTGGTGTTGGTGGCAGCGGCGGGTCGGGCGGCAGAGGGGCCGCGGGCGCCAACGGTATTCCCGTCAATCTCGTCGGCGGTGCCGGCGGGGCCGGTGGCATCGGGGGAACGGCGGGGCGTGGCGGCGATGGCGGCGTATCGGCCAGCGGCCCGGGCGGTACTGCCGGCGCAGGCGGCCTGGGTGGGGTCGGTGGTACCGGCGGCGCGGGCGGCAACGGCTACAACGACAACATCGCTCTGCACGGCAGCGGTGGAAAAGGCGGCGCCGGTGGATCGGCGGGAGTCGGTGGCAATGGTGGCAATGGCGGTGCGGGCACAACCCTCGGCGGCGGGGGCAGTGGCGGCAACGGCGCCAATGGAGGCAATGGTGGTAATGGTGGCCAAAACGGTGGCGGCAGCTCGGTGAATGGCAGCGGCGGCAGCGGCGGTGCGGGCAGCGCCGGCGGCACGGGCGGGACCGGCAATCCGCCCGGGGCAAGCGGCACAACGGGCACTCCAGGCTCCTCCGGAACCAGCATGGTGCAGCCAGCGCCGGTCATCACTACGGCAGTGCCGGGTTTGTTCGGCGTGCGTGCGCTGGTCATGGCCGGCGTGTTCGCGTCCGTCGGCAACGGTCTGCCGTCATCGGGCACGCTGAAAACCTCGCCCATGGCGATGCCCATGGCAACACCCGCAGGCGCACCCGGCGGGCCCGGCGTCGCCTCGACCGGCAACGCGCAAGTCACCACGTACGGAAACATTTCCGGCGGGCTCGCCGCCGACGGCAGCACCCGCGCCAATGCCGTGTCCTTCAGTGGCGGCGGCAATACGCTGACATTGGAAAACGGCTACAGCTTTACCGGACTCGTGGTGAGCGGCGGCGGCGACATATTGGCGCTGGGCGGCGACAGCGTCGCGACCGGCGGCACCGGCGATGGCAGTTTCGATCTGTCGCAGATCGGCGCGAGCGCGCCGTTCCAGGGCTTCAGCACCTTCACCAAGACCGGCACCAGCACATGGACCCTGACAAATGCCAATGCGGCGACGAATTGGAACGTCGGCGCGGGGACGTTGTCCGTCAGCGGACACATCGGCAATGCCACTGTCGCCGGGGGAACCCTCGCCGGCACCGGAACGGTGGGCGCCATTGCCCTGAACAGTGGCGGCGTCATCGCGCCGGGCGGCTCGCCCGGCACGCTCAATGCGGCAAGCTTGAACTGGAACGGCGGCAGCTTCGCATTTCAGTTGGGCAGCACGGCGGCCGCGAGCGACTTGCTGGCCCTTTCGGGCGCGATGACCAAAACCGGCGGCAGCGGTTTCACATTCCACTTCACCAACGCCGCCGGCCCGCCGACACCGGGCGTCACCTACACCCTGATTACCTTTGCCAGTTCATCCGGTTTCAGCGTCAATGATTTCAGCGACGACTACAACGGCGGCGCGCCGTTGAATGGCAATTTCGTGCTGACGCCGACCGCGCTGCAATTCACGCTCGCCGCGACGGCGCAAACCCTGACCTTCGCCAACCCGGGAAATCAGCCGCTCAGTGCGGGCAGCATCTCGCTCAACCCGACCGCCAGCAGCGGCTTGCCGGTGAGTTTGAGTTCGTCCACGGCCACATGCACCGTCTCCGGCAATGGGCCGTTCACGGTGATCTTCGTCGCTGCCGGCACCTGCACCTTGACCGCGAGCCAGCCCGGCAATGGCACGACCGTCGCCGCCGCGACGCCGGTGAGCGTGAGTTTTGCGATTGCGGCTCCCGCCACGCCCGCGCCGACATTGAGCGAACGCCTGCTGCTCGTGCTCGGCGCATTGCTGGGCATCGGCGGTCTTGGCTGGATGCGTACGCGTAGCGGGCGGCCGTGAACCCGGCGCGCGCCTTGCCGCAACAGGTGGCAGGGGGTGCGCGCACGGCGTCACGCTCGTTGAATCGCGTCGCGATGTCGGGCGGCGGCGGAACGACCGCCTCCGCCGCGCATCACTTCATCGCAAGGGTCACCGCGATGCCCACCCACAGGGTCATGCCGACCCAGTGGTTGTTGCGAAAGGCGGCAAAGCACGCATCGCGGTCGCGGCTGCGCATGATCCAGAGTTGATAGGCGAACAACATCGCAGCGATCGCCACCGCAACGAAGTACGGCCAATGCAAGTGGCCGCGCTGGGCGACAAGAGTCATCGTCAGCAAAAAAGTGGCCATCAACACGCCAAGGATGGGCAAGTCCGCCTCGCCGAACAGGATCGCGGTCGACTTCGCGCCGACGCGCAGATCGTCGTCGCGATCGACCATCGCATATTCGGTGTCGTAGATCGTGGAGAACAGCACGTTGCCGAGAAACAGCAGCCAACACAGGGGCGGGGTCGAATTCGTCACCGCGGCGAATGCCATCGGGATTGACCAACCGAACGCCGCGCCGAGATACACCTGCGGCAGATGCGTGTAGCGTTTGGTGAAAGGATAGCTCACGGCAAGAAACGCACCGACGAAAGACAACTCGATGGTCAAGCGGTTGGTGAACAGCACCAGCACGAAGGCGAGCGCCACCAACGCGGCGAACACGGCGAGGGCCTCGTGCGGTGCCACGCTGCCGGCGGCGATGGGGCGCTCGCGCGTGCGCTTGACCTCGGGATCGAGCTTGCGGTCGGCGTAGTCGTTGATGACGCAGCCGGCCGAGCGCATGAGAAACACGCCGAGGGTGAAAATCAGCAGCGTTGCCAGCGGCGGAAAATCGCCGGCGGCCAGCCATAGTGCCCACCATGTTGGCCAAAGCAACAGCGCCGCTCCGATCGGTTTGTGCATGCGCGCCAGTCGGGCGTACTCGAAGACGCGTTCGCGCACTCGCGCCCAGTCGATGCGGTTCCACCACGCAGCCCCTCCGGATGCCGCATTCGCGGCCCCGAGCGCGCCCGGGGCGATCTTCTTCGATCGCGCGCTGGAATCGGGGTGTCGAGATGCGACGACCGACGCGGCGGCTTTCGGCGACTTCTTGCCGGGAACGGGCAATGGCAACCCATCCTGCGCGACGGGATTCGGCTTGATTCGCGGACGGCGACGTTGTTTGGGCGGGATGGGCGGATTCACTCGCCAAGTGTACGTCAGCCGCCCACTTGCTCGCATTCCTCATTGCCTGCGGCGTATGCTCGCGCGAACGTCCACGACGAAACGCTCATCATGCTGCCATCCCGCTATGTGCCGTTCGCCTTGTGCTTGCTGCTGCTCGTCGCCTCTCTCGTTCTGTTTGCCAACGGCGCTTTCTGGCGGTGGGGCAGCGCCCTCTTTGGCGCATTGACCCTGACCGGCGTGTGGGATCTCGCCCAGACGCGCTCGACCCTGCGACGCAACTTTCCGATCACGAGCCACATCCGCACGTTTTTCGAATTCTTCCGACCGATGCTGCGCCAATACGTGGTCGAATCCGACACCGAAGAAGTGCCGTTCTCGCACGCGCAGCGCACGCTCGTGTACCAGCGCGCGAAGAACGTCGAGGACAAGCGCCCATTCGGTAGCGAGTTGAACCTGTACGCCACACGCTACGAGTGGATCAACCATTCGCTCGCGCCGGCGAAAATCGACAGCCACGATTTCCGCATCGTCATCGGTGGCGCGCAATGCGCGCAGCCGTACTCGGCCAGCGTGTTCAATATCTCTGCCATGAGTTTCGGCGCGTTGAGCGCCAACGCCATCCGCGCGCTCAACGACGGCGCACGCCGCGGCGGCTTTTATCACGACACCGGCGAAGGCTCGATGTCGCGTTACCACCGCGAGATGGGCGGCGATATCTGTTGGGAGATCGGCTCCGGTTACTTCGGTTGCCGCAATCCGGACGGCAGCTTCAGTCTGAATGACTTTGTGGAGAATGCAAAAAACCCACAAGTAAAAATGATCGAAGTCAAACTCTCGCAGGGCGCCAAACCCGGCCACGGCGGCGTACTCCCCGGCGCCAAGGTCAGCGCCGAAATCGCCGAGGCACGCGGCGTGCCGATGGGGCAGGATTGCGTGTCACCCGCCGCGCACAGCGCGTTTTCGACGCCACTCGGCCTGCTCGAATTCGTCGCCCTCTTGCGCGAGAAATCCGGCGGCAAGCCGACCGGCTTCAAACTCGCACTCGGCCATCCGTGGGAATGGTTCGGCATTGCCAAGGCGATGCAGGAATCGGGCATCCTGCCCGACTTCATCGTCGTCGACGGCGGCGAAGGCGGCACGGGCGCGGCGCCCGCCGAATTTGTCGATCACGTCGGCGTGCCATTGCGCGAAGCGTTGCTGTTGATCCACAACACCCTCATCGGCCTTGATCTGCGCGACAAGATTCGCCTCGGCGCCAGCGGCAAAATCATCACTGCGTTCGACCTTGCGCGCACGCTCGCACTTGGCGCCGACTGGTGCAACGCCGCGCGCGGTTTCATGTTCGCGCTCGGCTGCATCCAGTCACAGCAATGCCACACCGATCACTGCCCGACCGGCATCGCCACGCAAAATCGCGGACGCTGGAAAAAACTCGACGTGCCCGACAAGGCCGAGCGCGTGAAGAACTTCCACGACAATACGCTCAAGGCGCTGAAAGAACTGATCGCCGCGGCCGGCCTGCACCACCCGGAGCAACTCGGCCCCGAACACATCATCCGCCGCGTCTCACCGAACGAAGTGCGCTCGCTCGCCGCGCTGTATCAGTACCTCGAACCCGGCGCGCTGTTGCACGGCGGCATGCCCGCGCATGCGGTGTTCCAAAGTTTCTGGAAAGACGCGCGCTCCGACACGTTCGCCGCACCGCGCGCGCTGCTCGAATTGCAGCAGACCAAATCGCGCTGACGCGCGAGTTTTTGTTACACCGCCGGACTTGATCGGCGCCGCCGTGCGGGCGTGCCGATCAGGTCGAGGAAGTTGTTGAAGACGTCGTGCGCCATCGCCTGCATCGCTTCGATGCGGGGATGCGTGTCGGCGCGGATCGACTCGGCGTCGCGGCCGAGTCCGGCGGCGATCAACTCGTCGCGATACGCGGGCAGGTTGAGCCAGCGCTCGATCAACGGTTTGTCCATCTCGATATGAAACTGGAACCCGTAGGCATTGCTGCCATGACGGAATGCCTGGTTTTCGCAATGGCCGGTGCGGGCGAGATGGGTCGCGCCTTCGGGAATGGAAAAAGTATACCCGTGCCACTGGAAAACGGGCGCGACACCGCCGAGCGGTGCGAGCACGGGATCGGCGCGACCAGCGTCGGTCGTTGCCAGGTCGTACCAGCCGATTTCGCGGGTGGTGTGGCGGCGCACGTTGCCGCCGAGTGCGTGCGCGAGCAATTGCGCGCCGAGGCAGATGCCGAGGATAGGCTTGTTCTGCGCCAACGCTTCGCGGATGATCTCGATTTCGGTTTGCAGATGCGGGCGTCGGTCGCGATCCTCGACGTTCATCGGCCCGCCGAGCACGATCAGGCCCTTGTACCGGTCCAGACGAGGTTTTGCCTCCGGCTGGCGCTCGAAATTGACGAACTTGACCCGGTGCCCGCGGCGGCGGATCAGCGGATCGAGCGTGCCGAGCGGTTCGGCGGCGACATGCTGGAAAACGAGAATGCGCGACATGCGCGCAGTGTAGCAATGGACGGCTAGACGTCCAAATTATTTTCCGCCCCCGCGCGGAATTCGCACGGGGGCGGAATCACCTCAGAAGCCGTAAACGAGATTCGTCGTCAGCAACTGGTCGGTCTTTTTCGCCGCCGAGCCGAACGGCAGCTGGGTGTTGTGACGCACCTGGTAACCGGCCTTCAACGCAAGATGATCGCTCATCTTCACCTGCAAGCCGAGGTCGTTTTGCAGGAAAGTGTTGTCGCCATTGCCTTCGACGAGGAAGGTATTCACCAGCGAGGTCGAGTCGTTGAAGTTGTGCTTGTAGTTGACCAAGCCACGCAGGACGACGCCGCTTTCCGAATCCGGCTGCGCACCCTTGGTGATCAGCGGCGGGTTGACCGTGGTGTTCACGATCGTCGGCGCGATCGGCTGGATGACCTTGTAGCCGGGGCCGACTTCGAAGGACAACTCGTTCTCGGCGTTCTTCAACACCTGGTAGCCATAACCGATCGAGGCAGTGTACTGGTAGGTGTAGGGCGAGAACGCATCGTGCTCATAACGCAACGCACCGACGACGTAGCTACGCTCGTCGAGCTTGTAGCCGGCCGAGGCACCGGCGTTGTAGCGATTGGCGGTCAACTGATAGCTCGACGTCGTTCCGAGGGTATAGGCACCACCCGGAATCGACGGCGGCACGATGGTGTAGCTCTTCACGTCGCCCTTGTTGCGCTGGGCTTCGAGGAAGAAGTCGTACTTCCAGAGATCGTCTTCTTTCTTCAAGGTCAGCTTGGCGTTGAGGTTCTGCGACTTGGCGTTGCCGCTGGCCAGCGCGAGGCCGGCTTCGCCGCTGCCGTGCCAATTTCCGTCATTGGCGTCGGCCGCGTGCGCGGCGAACGGCAGGGCCAGCGCGAGGGCGCTGGCGAGAAGGGTCTTGTTCATGCGAGTCTCCTTGTAGGCTCTGCGAATCGATTCGCGAAGGGGTGCGCATTATGTCCCACGATAATGGCGCCGCCTTGCGTCAGCGTTCGTTCATTCAGGCGCGAATCATGAATAAGCAACAAGTATTCTTTGTCGCATAGTTTGCAAAGTATATTTTTCTTTGTCTCGATAGCGTTCATCGCCAGACTTCGCGGCATGCGAGGGTTCACCTGCCTGACCCGGCGAACCGTGCGCAGTTCGCGTACCATAGCCGCATGGATCGCTACGAACGCATACTGTCCCTGCACCGCATCCTCAAGGCGTCGCGCTATCCGGTGACGCTGTCGCACCTGCTCGGCGAATTGGATTGCTCGCGCGCCACCGCCTATCGCGATATCGCCTTTTTGCGCGACGCGCTCGGCGCGCCGATCGAAAGCGAGGGCGAGGCGGCATTCCGTTACGCCATTGCCGAAGCCGATCGCTTCGAGCTACCCGGCCTGTGGCTGACCAGCGAGGAACTGCAGGCTTTGCTCGCCCTCAACGAACTGGTCGGCCGCACCGGCCCCGGTGTGCTCGCCTCGGCGCTCGCGCCGTTTCGCTCGCGCATCGACAAGCTGCTGGGACAACGCGCAGACGGCGCCGCGCGCGCGATGCCGCTGGAGCGCATCCGCGTGATCGGCTCCGGCACGCGCAAAATTGACGAGGCGACCTTCCGGCATGTTGCCAGCGCCGTGCTCGAACGGCGGCGCCTTAAGTTTCGCTATCGCGCGCGCTCGACCGATCAGGCCACGCAGCGCGACGTCTCGCCGCAACGCCTGACGCATTATCGCGATAACTGGTATCTGGATGCCTGGGATGAAAGTCGCGATGCGTTGCGCAGTTTCGCCGTCGACCGCATCGGGGATGCGCGTGTACTCGATGCCATCGCAGTCGACCACGACGAAGAGGGGTTGAACAAACATCTCGCATCGAGCTATGGCATCTTTTCCGGTGCACCTAAGAATCTCGCGACCGTGCGTTTCTCCGCACACGCCGCGCGCTGGGTTGCCGATGAGCATTGGCATTCACAGCAGCAGGGGGCATGGCTCGACGATGGCCGCTACGAACTGAAGTTGCCGTACAGCAATTCCAAGGAGTTGCTCATGGACGTACTCAAGTACGGGCCGGATGCCGAAGTCGTCGCGCCGCCTTCCCTGCGCGAGGAGATGAAAATCCTGCTGCAATTGACCATCGGCGGCTACGCCGGAGCGCCCGCGTGAACGCCACGCGTGGCGCGCCGACCGTCTCGCTCGTGCTGGGCTCGGGTGGCGCGCGCGGCTACGCCCACATCGGCGCGATTGAAGAGCTGCGCGCGCAAGGTTTCGACATCCGCAGCGTCGCCGGCTGCTCGATGGGCGCACTGGTCGGCGGCATCTACGCCGCGGGCAAGCTCAACGATTTCCGCGATTGGTCGCGCAGCCTGCAACGCCTCGACGTATTGCGTTTGCTCGACTGGACGCTGTCCGGTGGCGGTTTCATCAAGGGCGATCGTGTGCTCAATCAGATCAAAAACCTGATTGGCGACGTGCGCATCGAAGACTTGTCGATCGCTTACACCGCCGTGGCGGTGGATTTATATGCGCAGCGCGAAGTATGGTTTTCGCGCGGGCCGCTGTTCGATGCGATTCGCGCGTCGATTTCGATTCCGACCATTTTCCGTCCGCATCACTACGAAGGGCGCACTCTGGTCGATGGCGGCCTGCTCAACCCAGTGCCGGTTACGCCGACGCTGCGCGACTTGACCGATTGCACCATCGCGATCGACATCAATGGCGGCGACGAAGAGGGCGATGCTCATGTCGCGGCACGGCGCGACGCCACCTTCGGCGACATGGACGAAGCGCTCGCCGCAAACGAACATGTCGACTCGGCATCGGCGAACGACCCGAGCCTTGCGGCGACGACATCGCGACGCAAGATCGCCAACTTCATCGATGGCCTGATCGAAAAACGCGAGAAGAAGATTGCAGCGAACGCCGCCGATCCGGGCACGCTGGAATTGTTTGCACGCACGCTCGATGTCGTCCAGCAAACAATCACGCGCTACAAACTCGCCGCGCAACCGGCCGACTTGATCGTGAGCATTCCGCGCAACGTGGCCGCGTTCTACGAGTTCCATCGTGCCGATGATTTGATCGAACTGGGGCGCGCGCGCATGCGCCGCGCCCTCGAACATTGGAACGTGCCGACGCGTCAGCGCTGAGCCCCGCACCCGCTCATTTGCGGCGCAGAAAAAAACGGCCCGCTGGGGAGAGCGGGCCGTTCGGGGTCGCAATGCAGAGGCCGGGGGTAGCGGCCTGGGGAGTCCTGCACTACGGGGTTCACGATACTGGAACAAGCTTACAAAAGCCTGACGACGAAGTAAGAAACTCCATCGCGACGCCCGTCTGCGTCAGGCCGGGTTTTATTCTCCCGCCGCAAGCGTCAGGCGGATCCGCGCACCACGCCCGCCCATGCCGGCGGCAATGTCCAACGTGCCTGCGTGCACTTGCGCGATCTCCTCGACGATCGCAAGGCCGAGCCCGTTGCCATCACGCGTGTTGCCGGGCAGGCGATAGAACCGCTCGAACACGCGCGCACGTTCGGATTCCGGAATGCCGGGCCCGTCGTCCTCGACTTCGAGAAAAGCGCAATCTGGGTGGTTTTGCATCGCCACGGCATCGGGCGAAATCGTGCCGCAACGGACGGTGACGCTACCGCCCGCCGGCGTGTAAGCGAGCGCATTGTCGATGAGATTCGCGAGGAGTTCGCGCAACAGCCAGTCGCTGCCGAGCACACGCGCAGGCGACGCTTCCAGGCCGAGATCGATCTGGGCGACAAGCGCACGGGCGACAAGCGCACGATCGAAATGAGCGGCCACGCCATCCTTGGCGAGATCGGCCAGGTCGAGCGCGCGGAAATCATCGGCCGGGTTGGCCGAAGGCTCCGCGCGCGCGAGCGCAAGCAGTTGATTGGCGGTGTGTCCGAGCCGCTGCATGCCCGAGTGCAGACGATCCACACGCTCGCGCAAGGCGGGATCGGCAGCCCCGTGTTGTTGCAGTTCGTGCGACAGCAATTCGAGTTGTGCCTGCAAACCGGCCAGCGGCGTGCGCAACTGATGCGCGGCGTCGGCGAGAAAGCGGTGTTGCGCTTTCGCCGCTTCGGCGACCGTGGCGAACAGGCGATTGAGCGACTGGGTCAGCGGGCGGACTTCGACCGGAACCCGCCCTTCATCGAGTGCCGCGAGATCGTTCGCGGAGCGGCGCACGATCTGATCGCGCAAGGCAAGCAGCGGGCGCAATCCTGCGCGCACGCCGAGCCAGATCAGAGACAAGGTCACGAGCAACTGGCCGACATCACTCGCGATCATGTAACTCAACATGCCGCGTACGGCTTCACGCCGCTTGTTGGTGGTCTCGGCGACGCTGATCGATACGACACCGCTCGCATTGTGCAAGCGATAGCTCGCCACGCGCACGGGCACGTTGCGATATTCGGCATAGGCGAATGAAAGCGTTTCCGGACCTTCCGGCGCCACCGGCAAGCCTTCGTCGCCGGCAACGTATCCGCCTTCGGCATCCAGCACGAGATAATAGATTTCGTCCTGATTGTCGGCGCGCAAAACTGCGATCGCCTGATCGGACAGTTCGGATTTCACCTTGCCGTCAGCACCGATGTTCAAATGCGCGGTCACCGCCACGATGGAACTGGCAAGCACCTGATCGTAGGCGGCGTGCAGCGGCGGCACGGTCGAAAAATAGTCGACCAGCACGCCGGTGGCGAGCAACAAGGCGAGCGGCGCCGACAGCAACAGCAACAAACGCCGCCGGATCGACGGCGGCGCGAGCGCGCCCTCCCCGGCAGCCGCCGGGCTCAAGATTCGTCCAGACGATAGCCCAGTCCGCGCACGGTGCGCACCGCCACCGCATCGCCGAGCTTGCCGCGCAGGCGCGAAACATAGACTTCGACGGCATTGGTCGTGATGTCGTCGCTCCAACTCGATACGGCTTGCTGCAAGCGTTCTTTGTGCACGACTTGACCGACGTGCAGCGCCAGGCATTCGAGCACGGCCCATTCGCGCGGCGTCAAATCGAGCGGCTCGTCGTCGACACGCGCTTCTCGTCGCGGCAAATCCAGTCGCAGGCCGCCGACCACGACGTGTGGATTTCCCTCCCGCCGCCTTGCTGCGCCGGACAAGGGCGCGACAACGCGCAGCCAATTCGGGCACGGCGAACGGCTTGACCAGATAGTCGTCGCCGCCGATGTCGAGCGCGTTGACGCGATCGGCCAAGCCATCGCGCGCCGTGACGATCAACACCGGAAGACTCTTTCCGGAACGACGCACGCGCCGCACGAACTCGAATCCGTCCATGCCCGGCAAACCCAGATCCACGAGCAGCAAGTCGAACACCTCGCGCGCCATCGCCGCATCGGCCATTTCCGCACTCGATACGCGATCGACCGCAAAGCCGCTCTGAGTAAGCCCGCGCACCATGCCGTCGGCGACAAGGGCATCATCTTCGATCACCAGAATGCGCATGTATTTCCCCCTGCCGGATCGGCTAGACCATTTGCGGAAGGATACACGCAGCGGAGGTTTGAAATTTCTGAATTGCGCCGACAGTCCACCATGCCGACGACACAGCACCTCGCCCCGCGCATCTCACGAATTCAGCAGGAACGGGTGCGGACGGAGCCGGTACGCCGCGCGCCCGCGCCACCCCAGCCACGTGAGCAAGACAAAAACCAGCAACCAATTCCCCGCCACCACGCCGGCGAAATCCCACGAGGCCAGAGAGCCCGGCTGCGTTTGCAGGAACGCGAGGCTCGGCGTCAAACAAATCGCCGTCAACCCGAGTACGCACAACGCCACGATGACGGTAGGCGAAATGCGCAAACCGCCGATCACATTGTACGCAAGAGCAAAATTCATGGCGATGGCGGCAAGGGTCGGCAGGGCAACAACCAGCAGCGACGTGGGCCTGTTCCCGCCCAGCAGCAGCACCGCACCATCGCACACGGCAAACGCAAGCATGATTCGCGACATCCAACCGGCGCTCGCCTGAAGCAAGCTGCGTTTTGCCAACGCACCGCCACCGAGGCCGGGAAGCGTGGCAAGCAAAGCGATTTCGCTGCCTGCATTGCGGTACAGCCGACCAAGGCGCGCCGGCACGATGCCCGCGCACATCGCGGGGACGAACAGACTCATCATCATCGCCGTCCAGTTGAGCGCAGGCCGCCAGCCGGAGAGGCTCAAACGCATGAAAACGCCCACAATCAGCATCGGCAACAGCACATAGAGATTCTGCGACAGACGCGCACGCAAGCTCTGCGGCGCGAAGGCCGCACCAAGCCAGACGCGCAGCGCCGCGACGGGTTGCCCCGGACCTGCGCCGCGCAGTTGCACTTGACGGTCGAGCCCGGTGCGCTTCGCCGCTGCGTACAAGGCGTTGACGTCGAAATTGCGATAACCGCCACCGATGCCGACCTGACGTTGCATCTGGATGACCATCGGCATGTTCCACTGCCCAAAACCGTCCGCATCGGCCACAAGCAGTGCGCGCCAGCGCCAACCGGCCAGCGTGACGAGCACGCAGGCGAGCACCCAGACGAACCCCGCAAACCCGGGATCGTTCCAGCCCGGAAGCACGTCGCGTATCGGCTTGGACTGCATCAGCGAGGGCAAGAACACGATGAAAATCGACGCCCAGCGCGGCAGCACTTGCCACACGATGCCACCGATGGCCAAGCACGCCAGCACGCCCGACACCGCCGCAAAACGCAAGCCGCTCAGGGCCGCGATCACTGTCGCCGGCAACACCACCAACGCGACGAATTGCATCGCAAGATTGAGCGCGACGGTGCGATCGACCCCCGGTACGCGTAGCAATCGCGCATCGCGTTGCAACAGCAGCGCACGACCGACGACAAAGGCCCACCAGAAGACCAGGCCAAAACCGAACACAAACACCGCAGCGGAGGCGGCGGATGTTTCGTAGTGCAGCAGCGACAAGGTCGCGATGGAAACGATGGCCAGCACGCCACCCATGAAGGCACGCTGCCCCGAATCGATCGTCGCGGTGGTCGTTTTCCACACCGTCATCGCGTTCATCCGGCGATCTCCACGAACAGGTCTTCGAGACCCAACACGTCCAGATGCGCCTCGCCCTCGCGCGCGATCACCGGCCAATCGCGATCTGCGTCGCGTTCGATCACCAGCGATAAGCCGCCATGGTCGAGTCGGCGGCGGTGAATTTCGCCGGCAAATGGCCCTTGGGATGCGAGCGCGGCGGGCAGTTGCAGACGTGCGTAACGCTCCTTGAGATCATCCAATGCCGTGTGCAACAACAGGCGGCCTTCGTGCAGGAAGGCGATGTGCGAGGCGACGCGTTCGAGGTCGGAGACGATGTGCGTGGAGAACAGCACGCTCGTGCCCGCATCGGCCGCACGCAACGCCAGCTCGCGCAACAGGTCGCGGCGCGCAACCGGGTCGAGCGCAGCCGCCGGTTCGTCGAGCACGAGCAGTTGCGGTCGGGTGGCCAAGGCACGAATCAGCTCCACGCGCTGGCGCTCGCCGGGCGAGAGCTTCGCCAGCACCTGATTGCGCGACAACATCCAGCGATCGAGCGTGTGCTCGACGTAGGCGCGATCCCAGTGCGGATAGAAGCGGCCGACGTAGTCGAGCATCTGGCCCACGCGCATCCAGGCCAACGCGTCGGGTTGCTGCGGCACGTAGCCGAGTTTTTCCTTGACCGCATCGCTCATCGCCAACGCCGGGCCGCCGAATACCTGCGCCTCGCCCGCATCGAGTTCGATCAGGCCGAGCATCGCGCGAATCAAGGTCGACTTGCCGGAGCCGTTGCGCCCGATCAGGCCGAGCACACTGCCGGGCTGGAGTTCGAGGCTGACATCCCGCAGCACGCATTTGCCGTCGTAGAACTTCATCAGGCCGTGCGAGCTCAATGGCGCGCCCTCGTTCGGCGCGAGTACGGCATTGTCCGTGGCATGGCTATGCATTGGAGTAGCGACGATATTCATTCTTCATCCTCCAGAAGGTCGCCGAGTCGGCGCAGCACCGGCTCGGGAGAAAGTTCGAGCTCGCGCGCCTGACGCGCCAGTTCGCGCAGATGCGGTTCGATCAGTTGCATGCGTTTGTCCTCGGACTGCACGCGCCGATGCGTGGCGGCGACGGCCATGCCCTTGCCGCGCAGGCGCTCCAGCACACCTTCGGCTTCGAGCAGGCTGTAGGCGCGCGAGACGGTCATCGGATTGATCGCGTGGACGCCGGCCACCTCGCGCACCGACGGCAACGGCTCGCCGGGCGGCAGCTGGCCGCTGGCGATCATGCGCCGCAACTGACCGACGATCTGACGGTAGATCGGTTCCGGTGCGGCAGGGCGAATCAGGAGCAGGGATACATCCATGTGTATTACTATATCAATACACTAAACAAACATCAAGCGCACGCCTTCCAGGCCGCCGCTGCGACACCTCGTCTCGCCACATCACCGCCATGCGGTGCCTGCACAAAGCCCGGGCAAGCCCTACAATAGGCACCGTTTCTCGACATCCCCCGCAAGTGAAAGCACCTCTCATTTCCCTGATCGAGCAGGCGTTGGCCAATCTGCGCAACGCCGGCACGTTGCCCGGCGACGCCGCCACCGCCTACGTTCTCGAACGCGCGAAGAACCGCGAGCACGGCGATTTCGCCACCAACGTGGCGCTGGCCCTGGCCAAGCCGGCGCGATCGAACCCGCGCGCGCTGGCGCAAGCGCTCGTTGCCGCGTTGCCGCAAAATACACTTTTGCAAAAAGTGGACATTGCCGGGCCCGGTTTCATCAATTTTTTCCTGAGCCCCGTCGCCTACCACGAAGAAATGCGGCACGCGCTCGACCAGGGCCCGCGCTATGGCAGCAACCGCTTGGCCGCCGGCCGCAAAACGGTCGTCGAGTACGTCTCGGCCAATCCGACCGGGCCGCTGCACATCGGTCACGGCCGCGCTGGCGCGGTCGGCGACAGCATCGCGCGCCTGTTGACCGTCAGCGGCGCAGACGTCGCGCGCGAGTTCTACTACAACGATGCGGGCGTGCAGATCGAGAATCTCGCGCGCTCCACCCAGGCGCGCGCGCGAGGCTGCAAGCCCGGCGATGCCGACTGGCCGGCGGATGCCTACAACGGCGACTACATCGGCGATGTGGCGCAAGCCTATCTGCGCGGCGACAGCGTGGCGTTCGAGAACCACGTCGTCGCCGGCGCGAAAAATCCCGACGATCTCGACGCGATCCGCCAGTTCGCCGTCGCCTACCTGCGCCGCGAGCAGAACGCCGACCTCGCCGCGTTCGGCGTGAAGTTCGACAACTACTATCTGGAATCCTCGCTGTACCAGGACGGCAAGGTCGAGGAAACCGTGCGCGAATTGATCAAGCACGGCCACACCTACGAAGACGGCGGCGCGCTGTGGCTGCGTACGACGGACTTCGGCGACGACAAAGATCGCGTCATGCGCAAGTCGGATGGTACGTTCACGTACTTCCTGCCCGATGTCGCCTACCATCTGGCGAAATGGCAACGCGGTTACACGCGCGCGATCACCGAGCTCGGCGCCGACCATCACGGTTCGCTGATGCGGGTGAAGGCGGGCCTGCAGGCGCTCGGCACAGGCATCCCGAAAGACTATCCGGAATACGTGCTGCACCAGATGGTCACGGTGATGCGCGGCGGCGAGGAAGTGAAACTCTCCAAACGCGCCGGCAGCTACGTCACCCTGCGCGACCTGATCGACGAGGTCGGCCGCGACGCGACGCGCTACTTCCTGATCGCGCGCAAATCCGATTCGCAGATGGTGTTCGACATCGACCTCGCGCGTTCGCAGTCGAACGACAATCCGGTGTACTACATCCAGTATGCGCATGCGCGTGTGTGCAGCGTGCTGCGTCAGCTCGACGAGCGCGGGCTGCGTTGGGATCGTGCCAATGGCCTGGCCAAACTGGCGCAACTCGACGGCGAACACGAAACCGCGCTGATGGTGGAAATTTCGCGCTACCCGGAGGTCGTCGAAGCCGCGGCGACGAGTCTGGAACCGCATCTCATCGCAAGCTATCTGCGCGAACTTGCGCAGGCGTTGCACACGTATTATCACGCGCACCAGTTTCTGGTCGACGATGTCGACGTGCGCGATGCACGCATCGCGCTGGCCGTCGCCGCGCGGCAAACGATCGCCAATGGACTCGACCTGTTGGGCGTCAGCGCCCCGGAGCAAATGTGATGGCAAGAAATTCCCAAGCGCAACGCAACAGCGATCGCCGGCAGACGCCTGCGTGGGTGATGATTTTGCTCGGCGTCCTGCTCGGTGTGGGCGGCTCCGTGGCGATGATGTTCGGCGGCAAGATCGTGTCCCTGCGCAACGCCAGGACGCTGCCGCAACCGAACCCCGATGCTGTCGCCCCGAAAGAAACCGAGAAAGCGCTCGCCGACGACGCGGCCAAGCCGCCGCCGCCCGCGCCGCCCAAGAACAACTTCGATTTCTACACCGCGCTGTCGGAGAAAGAAGTCGTGATTCCCGATTCGGAATTGTCGGCCAAGGCGCGGGCCGAGCAACAGCGCAAACAGCAGGCGCAGACGAGTGCGACGAACAACGGCACGCCTGCCGCACCGCCGGCACCGGCATCCGGCGGTCGCTACCTGTTGCAGGTCACCGCGACGAGCGATGCGGCGGCGGCCGATGCGCTCAAAGCCAAGCTCGCGATGCTCGGCTTCAGCGCCAAGGTTTACACCAGCACGGTCGATGGAAAAACCCTGCATCGCGTCCGTCTTGGCCCGTACGCCACCGCGAGCGAAACCGAATCTTCCAAGCGTGCGCTCGGCGAGAGCGGCATCAACGCGATTCCAGTCAAGGAAGCGAACTGATTCGACGGCACTTCGTCTGCATTCGCGGGCAGGCTCGGCACATCAGCCGACTGCCGCCTTGAAGGCCGCGCGCGCCGCCTCCAGCGTGTCGGCGATGTCCTGTTCGGTATGGGCGGTGGAAAGGAATCCGGCCTCGAACGCACTCGGCGCAAGGTAGACGCCGCGTTCGAGCATGGCGTGGAAAAAACGATTGAACGCGGCCGTATCGCACGCCGTGGCCTGCGCGAAGGTTTCGACTTTTTCCTGCGTGAAGAACAGGCCGAACATGCCGCACACGCGATTGATGCTGAACGGCACGCCGGCCTCGCGCGCCACGGCGACGAGGCCGTCGGTGAGCAGATTCGTCTTGCGTTCGAGTTCGGCATGGAAGCCCGGCGCCTGAATCACTTCCAACATCGCCAGCCCCGCCGCCATGGCGATCGGATTTCCCGACAAGGTCCCCGCCTGATAGACCGGGCCGCTCGGCGCAACCCGCTCCATGATCTCGCGCCGGCCACCATACGCGCCCACCGGCATGCCGCCGCCGATGATCTTGCCGAACGTGGTCAGATCGGGCGTGATGCCGTACAGCGCCTGCGCGCCGCCGAGCGCCACGCGGAAACCCGTCATCACCTCGTCGACGATCAACAGCGCGCCGTAGTGCGTGCACAGCTCGCGCAGACCTTGCAGATAGCCGGGGCGTGGCGGAATGCAGTTCATGTTGCCAGCCACCGGTTCGATGATGAGACCGGCGATTTCCTCGCCGCACTGCGCAAACAGCGTTTTTGCTGCATCCAGATCGTTGTATGGCAAAGTCAATGTCAGATCAGCCAGTGCTTTGGGCACGCCCGGCGAATTGGGCACACCGAAGGTCAACGCGCCGGAACCGGCCTTGACCAGAAACGAATCGCCGTGACCGTGATAGCAACCTTCGAATTTGACGATCTTGTCGCGCCCGGTCGCGCCACGCGCAAGGCGGATCGCCGACATCGTCGCCTCGGTGCCCGAGTTGACCATGCGCAGCATGTCGATCGAGGGAATCAGGCGCACGATCTCCTCGGCCATGCGCACCTCCAGCGGACTGGGCGTGCCGAACGACAAGCCCGCGCGTGCAGCTTCGACCACGGCGGTGCGCACTTTCGGATGATTGTGCCCGGCGATCATCGGTCCCCACGAGCCGACGTAGTCGATATAACGTTTGCCTTCGACATCCCACAGATACGCACCATCCGCACGCTCGGTGAAGAACGGCTCGCCACCGACCGATTTGAAGGCCCGCACCGGCGAATTGACGCCGCCCGGCAGCAGAGGCTTTGCACGCTGAAACCAATCGCGATTCGTGATCATGTTTTCCACTTTTTCAGTTTGTATACAAATTTGTAAATTTTCTGGCAGCCGACTCGGGGTCGCTTTTCGCGAACACGGCGGACACCGCCGCAAGAAAATCCGCGCCGGCCACGAGCAGAGGCGGTGCATTGTCGGACGTGATGCCGCCGATGGCCACCAGCGGCACGCCCAGCGGTTTTGCCTCGCGCAGCAAACTTGGCGTCGCGCAGCGCGCATGCGGCTTGGTCGACGAGGGGAAAAACGCACCGAAAGCAAGATAGTCCGCGCCGGCTGCGGCAAGTTGTCGCGCGAGCACGAGCGAGTCGTAGCAGGACACGCCGATGATCGCCGATGCGCCGAGTCGCGCACGCGCGGCGGCGACCTCGCCATCGTCCGCGCCCAAATGCACGCCCGCAGCGCCGACCGCATGCGCCAGTTCAATATCGTCGTTGACGATCAGGGGCACGGCGTGATGCGCACACAGTTCGCGCAGCGCAACCGCCTCGTGCAGGCGTCGCGCCGAATCGTCGGTCTTGTCGCGATACTGAAGCAACGTCGCGCCACCGCGCAGAGCCGCAGCGGCGACCGTCAGAAGATCATCGCGCGGGCCGTCGGTGATCGCATAGAGGCCGCGTCGACTCAAACCGGGGTGCATGCGCGCAAGTGTAACGGTAGAATACGCGCTTGTTTCGGCGCTACCCGCAAAGGGTGGGCGCCAATAACCCACCGTCGGCGATAGCCGCCGCTCGACCGCCGAGTTTTTGCAATGAATGCCGTATTGAAGAACGACGACACCCCGTTTCGCATGTTCATGTGCGTGGTCTGCGGCTGGATTTACGACGAAGCGCAAGGATGGCCCGACGACGGGATCGCCCCCGGCACGCGTTGGGAAGCTATTCCCGAAACCTGGACCTGCCCGGACTGTGGCGTGACCAAGTCGGATTTCGAGATGATGGAAATCCGGGCATCGTAAGCACCAGCCGTACACGACGATGACACCACGCCATCGCAACGATCCCTGACGCCGCTTTCTCGGGTACTCAGTTCAAGCGCGGCACGTTCGTACTGATTTCGGCCAATTGCAGTGCGACGGCGTCGGCATCCTCGGCTTGCGGCATCAAGGCCAGGTAGCGACGCAAATCCTCGTTCGCCGCGCGCACATGGCCGAGCTTGAGATAACACTGGCCACGGTCGCGGTATTCGCCGGGCTGGTGTGCGTCGAGCGTGAGCAATCGGTCGCAGCAGCGTAACGCCTTGTCCCATTGTTCGCGTTCGGCGTAGACGCCTTTCAGATTACGCAGCATGCGCGTGAGGATCGCGCGATGGCTTGCCGGTTCGAGCATGCGTGCGAGGCGCGCATCGTCGATGTCGTGCGTATCCAGATGCGTACGCGCGCGCCGCCGCAACTCGGCGGCATCGAGCGAACGGCCTTTCTGGAACGGGTCGAGCACGACGATGCCGTCGTCGAGCGGCAGGCGTACGAGAAAGTGTCCCGGAAACGACACGCCTTCGAGCGCCACGTCGAGCCGGCGCGCCAGTTCGATCTGCACGACCGCAAGCGAAATCGGGTTGCCGCGACGGCGATCGAGAACCTCGTTGAGATAGCTGTTGCGTGGGTCGTAGTAGTCCTGCTCGTCACCCGAAAAGCCGAGTTCTTCGAACAAGAATTCGTTCAAAGTCCGCAACTGGATCGCGGCAGCGGCGGTAGGGTCGAGGGTCTTGCGCAGGCGTTCGCCGTAGGCGCGCAGTTGCGCTTCGTAATCGGCGGCGGCGAGATCAGGATATTCGTCGCGCGCGATCAACAGCGTCGCGGAAAACAACGGAATGTCCTCGTCCCTGATTCCGCGCAAAGCGATCCAGGCGTTGTCCCCTTGCATGTCTTCATTCTCCAGGGCGGAGCCCGCCCGATGGTACTCGAAACAAATCGGATTTGTGCAATCCGCACCTCCGCGCGCAACGGATGTCAGAAATTTGTCAGAGCGCGGTCGCATCCGGTTCATGCTCGCCTGCTGCACTGGTCGAACACATAAGGTCGCACAAGAGTATTTGCAATGCGTCGATTCGTGCCGATGAGCGATGATCTGCTCTACCGTGACGGTGGCTTGCCGGGTCGACTCGTCCCCTACCGTGTCGGATTGGACTGCTGGCACGCGCTTGGCGCGGACGGCATTTACCACTTCGAAGACGCTCCGGGAGAGGCTATTGCCGAGCTTTCATCGCACGCACCAATTCCCAGCGTTAGCGCGGGGTTGGCTGCTTCCCCGAGGCAGGCGTTACCAACTTGATTTCAAAAAGGTTCGGCCAATATTTCCCGGTGACGAACAGGCGATCCGCCTTCGCATCGTAAGCAATGCCATTGAGCACGTCGGCGCCGGCGGTGTCGCGGTCGCTGCGCGAGAGCAGACCGGAGAGATCGATCCAGGCCGTCACCCGCCCCGTTTTCGGATCGATGCGCGCGATGCGATTAGTCTGCCAGACATTCGCATAGATCTCACCCTTGACCCATTCGAGTTCGTTGAGTTGATCCACCGGCTGCCCTTGCGCGGTGACGGCGATTGCCCTCGTTTGCCGCAATGTTTGCGGATCGAGGACGCGAATCGTGGACGTACCGTCGCTCATCAACAAGTTCTTGTCGCTGCGAGTCATGCCCCAGCCTTCGCCGGGATAGGCGAATTTTTTCTTGAAGTCGAAGGTATCGAGATCAAACACGTAGCCTTCCTGATTCTTCCAGGTCAGGCCGATCAATTCGTTGTTCCAATCGACGATGCCTTCACCGAACACGGCGCTCGGCAGATCGCGCTGGCGCAGCACGCGACCGCTGTTCAAGTCGACTTTCCGGATCGACGAGGCGCCATTCATGCCGGTACTTTCGTATAAATAGCCATCGCGAAAGAACAGCCCTTCGGTGAAGGCCGCGCGATCGTGCGGATAGATGTGCACGACGGAGTAGGAATAGACCGGAATCTCGGTCATCGAAGAAGCCGATACCGCTGCTACCCACATTGCCGCAATGCTCGTAAAGAAAGCCCGTTTCACGGCATGCTCTGGTTACCAATCAATACGACATCGGCACGTCGTCGTGCGAACAGGCCAACACAAACGACACCGGTGATTTGGTTGAGCTCCGCCTCAAATGCCGGCGGATCGTCGATGCGCAAACCATGCACGTCGAGAATGACGTTGCCGTTGTCGGTAACGACACCGTCGCGCCACACCGGCTGGCCGCCGAGTTTGACGATTTCACGCGCAACGTAGCTGCGCGCCATGGGGATGACTTCGATCGGCAGTGGAAATTTGCCGAGCACATCAACGCGCTTGGAGGCATCGATCATGCAGACGAATTTTTTTGACGCCGCCGCAACGATCTTCTCGCGCGTCAACGCCGCGCCGCCACCTTTGATGAGATTTTTGTGCGGATCGCATTCGTCGGCGCCGTCGATGTATACGCCCAGTTCGCCTGCGCCGTTGAGATCGATCACGTCGATGCCGAGTGCCTTCAGCGCTGCAGTGGATTTTTCCGAGCTCGACACGGCCGCCTTGATCCGATCGCGGATCTTGCCAAGCTCATCGATGAAATGCATCACGGTCGAGCCTGTGCCGACGCCAACGATGCTGCCATCTTCGACATAGCGAATGGCCGCCTGTGCGGCGAGACGTTTTTGTTGTTCTTGCGAAGTCATCATCGTTCCAGAGACAGAATGAAATCCCACTGTGCCTGTGTCAGTGGCAGTACGGACAAACGGTTACCACGTTGGATCAGAGGGCAATCCCGCATTTCCACTCGATCTTTCAATTCGGCCAGAACGATCGTGCGTTTGAGCTTGCGCTTGAATTTCACATCGACCAGCGACCAGCGCGGTTCGGCGAGTGCCGATTTGGCGTCGAAATAGTCGCTCTTGACATCGAACTGGGTCGGGTCGGGATAGGCTTCGCTCGCGACCGTTGCCACGCCGACCACGCCGGGTACTCCGCAGCTCGAATGGTAAAAAAGCACGCCATCGCCCTGCCGCATCGCACGCAGATGGTTGCGGGCTTGGTAATTGCGCACGCCACTCCATGGCTCGATTTTGCGCGTTTTCAAATCGTCGATCGAGAACTCGTCCGGTTCGGACTTCATCAGCCAGTGGTTCATGGGCGCGTCTCCGGCGGCGTGCAGTCGATCAGTTCTTTGTCGGTCGCGATGAAGTCGAGCGCGATATCCCAGTCTTGCGCGGGCAGCGTTGCGACCTCCTGAAAAGCGTAGCCGATTCCGACCAGCAGCGGTTCCGAAGGCCGCGGCTCGTAGCGCAGAAACGCGAAGCTGCGGTCATAGTAACCTGCACCCATGCCGAGGCGATGCGGCTCGTAGCGCAGAAACGCGAAGCTGCGGTCATAGTAACCTGCACCCATGCCGAGGCGATGACCTGCGCGATCGAACGCGGTCAGCGGTACGAGCACGACATCGATGTCGCCTGCAGGCAACAAATCGTTCTCGGCACATTCGGGTTCGGGAATGCCATAGCGATTGGGCTTGAGGTTCGCACCCGACTTCAATGGTGCGAAGCGCAGCCGGCGATCCTCGCCGACAATCGGCAGGTAGTAGTGCTGTCCCCGCGCATTGAGCCGTGCGACCGTCGCGTGCAACGGCACCTCCCCGCCGACAGCCCAATAGCCGGCGATGCGTTGATCCACGAGAAATTCTGGAAGTTGTTCGAGACTCGCTGCGACGCCGCTTGCCGCGGCGATGCGTTCGGCCGGCGTCAAACGCACACGTTGCTCACGCATTTTCGCGCGGATGAAGGCTGGGGCGTCGACCATGCGGGAGAGTTTCTCAACCCGGATCAGAGCGGACTTTCTTGCATAAAAGCGGATTGATCATTCTTGTTCGATCCACTCTTCTCCGCCCTGGCGCATACGCCGCATATGCGGAAGTTTCTGTTGAGAAGTGCAGCCAGAGATGGCCGCTTCCTGACCTTGGCATTCATGGACGAACGCACAAATAAACCGCACAAATAAACGCCCTCCGCGATGCCGATGTACATCAAACGACCTTGATCCGAAGATCAGGTGGGAGGGCTCGCTGGTCGTCAGGCTTTCCGCACACGGCGGACATGCACACAGACTTTCGCACCGCCATCCCGGGGTCGTTTATAGGACCAAGGCGATATGTTTGGATGCGCTGTCGCACACCGCAGGGGACGCCGCGCTATTTTACGTGCGTCGCAAGCGCGCTGTCGAGCTTGCCGCGTAGCAACTGCAATTGCCGCGCCAAACTCCCGTCGTCGTTTTCGACATGTTGCCGAATCTGCATCAGCTCATGCGCAATGTTGAGTCCGGCCATGACTGCAATTCGATCGATGCCCGGCACGCGTGTGTTGCCGCGCACCTCTCGCATCTTGCCATCGAGGTAGGCCGCTGCAGCGATCAAGCCCGGTCGTTCGTCCGGCGTGCAGGCGATGAGGAATTCGCGATCAAGGATGCTGACCGCCACCGGTGTCGCCTCACTCATGCGTTGCTCTCCAGCGAGCGCAAACGCACGATCATCGCTTCGACGCGCGAGCGGGCCTGCTCGTTCTTCGCCAGCAAGTTTGCGCGTTCACCGTTGAGCTGCTCCTGACTCAAGCGCAAGCTGCGATTTTCCTCGGAAAGGCGATGCACAAGATCGATCAGGCGATCCAGGCGACCGCTGATTTCGGCAAACTCATTGGCGGAGTTGAACGACTCGGGCATGCCGGCACTATATGCAAGCATCCGCAAACGGTCAACGCAATGCGAAGACAACGATGTTGCTTCGTGTTTGAGCATTGTGCGCGTGAACAAATTGGGAGTGCCGCGCATAGAAAAACCCTCGAATCTTTCGACTCGAGGGTTTTGGATAAAGCCCCTGGCAGTGACCTACTCTCACATGGCTTAAGCCACACTACCATCGGCGCGAGTGCGTTTCACTTCCGTGTTCGGGATGGGAACGGGTGGGACCACACTGCTGTTTCCGCCAGGGAATCGTTGGGAATCGCGCAAGAAATCCATGGGATTCAGCGCCATTCCGGCATTGGGACTTGGGACGTAACTTGCGTCGAGCTCTCATCGAGCGACGTGTATTGAGTCAATTGCTTGGCGAGTTCTCAGTGAGTTCTTTCAAAGCCAAAGCGACTTTGAGTTATATGATCAAGCCACACGGATCATTAGTATCGGTTAGCTCGGCATTACTGCGATACACACCCGACCTATCAACCACCTAGTCTTGATGGTTCCTTCAGGGAGCTTACGCTCCGGGATGTCTCATCTTGAGGCGCGCTTCCCGCTTAGATGCTTTCAGCGGTTATCGCTTCCGTATATAGCTACCCGGCAGTGCCACTGGCGTGACAACCGGAACACCAGAGATACGTCCACTCCGGTCCTCTCGTACTAGGAGCAGCCCCTCTCAAACCTCCAACGCCCACGACAGATAGGGACCGAACTGTCTCACGACGTTCTGAACCCAGCTCGCGTACCACTTTAAATGGCGAACAGCCATACCCTTGGGACCGACTACAGCCCCAGGATGTGATGAGCCG
>Ga0208826_1000734_pt1 | contig 31948 bp, 27 predicted proteins | sample AD_UKC115_MetaG_FD_184451 | JGI IMG/M metagenome (GOLD analysis project Ga0208826, IMG submission 184451) | Active sludge microbial communities of municipal wastewater-treating anaerobic digesters from Hong Kong - AD_UKC115_MetaG (SPAdes)... | ecosystem: Engineered > Bioreactor > Anaerobic >...
TTATGTTGAAATTGGTTTTTAGTCAATTCCTATTTTACCACAGAAAGGACGATTCTTGTATTATTTTGTAGATCAAAATATTGTTTTTCAAGGTTCAGTTCACTTTCTGAAGTGGGAAACTTGAGTTCATAAGTAATATTGCAAAAGACACACCTTCAGGATACCCTGTATAAAGACGTATAACTGCTGTCAGAACTCCACAGCCAATCCCCATAATTACACGTCCCTTAAAGGTAACTGGGGATGTTGTATAATCAGTTGCCATAAAAAACGCACCTATCATCAGGCCACCGGATAAAATATGATAAAGCCAGTCACCCGCAAACAAAGTCTCTCCCCCCAAAAACCAAGTCAGTAGTGCAACACTTCCAATATAGGTAATAGGTATTTCAAAACCTATCACTCCTCTTATTAATAGATACGCTGCTCCTATCAACAAAGCTGCCACAGAGATTTCACCAATACAACCGGGTATATTTCCAATAAACAGATCCCAGTATCCAGCTAAATTTGCTTTATTCCCTTTAACATATTCCTTTATTCCATACAGCGGCGTAGCACCTGAAACTGTATCTACACCTGGATTGACAAATGTGGTCATATGCTTGACAAATGCATTAAGTAAAAACACCCTTGCTATCAGCGCAGGATTCATAAAATTCTGTCCCAAACCACCAAACAGTTGCTTTACTATTACAATAGCAACTACACCGCCAACTGCTGCCATCCAAAGAGGAATTGTAGACGGCAGGTTTAACGCCAGCAACAAACCTGTTACTACGGCACTTAAATCGGTTATGGTTGATTCTTTTTTCAAAACTTTTCTTGATAAATACTCCGAAAATACACAGGATAAAATTGTAACCAGTATAACAAGTGCGGCACGGTACCCAAAGGAATATATACCAAAAGCCGTTGCAGGCAGCAGTGCTATTATAACATCGAGCATTATTCTCCGTGTACTTGCATTATCCCTGATGTGAGGTGAAGACGACACCACAAAATTGTTTTCCATATTATTTCCCCCCTTTTGCAGCTGCCTGTCTTACCTGTGCCTTACCAAGCCTGATTGACTGAACGAGATGAATCTTTGCCGGGCAAACATAGGAACAACTTCCGCATTCTATACAATCATTTACATGATACTTCCTGAGTTCTTCAATATTTTCCTTCAATGAGTTATTATTCAGATATAGCGGTAATAAATTCATCGGACATGCCTTTACACATCTGCCACACCTTATGCAAGAACCTGCATTTGGAAGTGTCGCATCCTTTTCAGCAAATGCCAGAAGAGCATTTGTATGCTTGAGTACTGAAGTCTGCAGCGAAAATTGAGCTATTCCCATCATCGGTCCGCCCATCAGAACCTTCAAGGGGGAAGTTTTAAACCCGCCGCTAAATTCAAACACATCAATCAACGAAGTCCCAATCAGAACTTCCAGATTGGAAGGATTGTTTACCGCCGATCCATCAATAGTAACTCTCTTTTTAATAAGGGGCATTCCTGTCTTTATATACTCCGATATAAACGAAACACTGTTAACGTTCATTACAATTACACCAACATCAGAAGGAAGCTTCCCTGGCGGAACCTTTCTGCCTGTGGTTGCATAAATGAGCATTTTTTCAGCACCCTGGGGATAACGGGATTTTAGTTCTACCACATTAATTTTATCGCTTTTAGATGCCACATGTTCCATCTCTTTTATTGCTTCCGGTTTATTATCCTCAATTCCTATAATGACATTTTTTATTTTTAATGCTTCCATTACGATGTTTATTCCATCCATGACATTCCAGGAGTTTTCAATTATCTCTCTGTAGTCTGAAGTTATATACGGCTCACACTCTGCTGCATTAATTATCAAGGTATCGATTTTTTTCCCCTGTGGAGGTGACAATTTGATATGTGCGGGAAAACCAGCTCCCCCCAGACCAACAAGTCCGGATTTTCTGATAGCTCCTATAAACTCATCACTGCCTGAATACTTCGGAGGCTTTATATTTTTGTCAAGTTCCTGCATACCATCAGTTTTAATTTCAACTGATGTAATATAAACACCCCCTGCATAGAGCTTTGGCGAAACATCGGTAACTATACCTGAAACACTTGAATGAACAGGTGCAGAAACAAACTTATCGGTATTTCCAATTACCTGCCCCACCTTAACTTCATCGCCTTTTTTTACATATGGCTCACAGGGTGTACCTATATGCTGAAGCATCGGTATGATCACCTTTTCAGGGACTGTCATTTTTATTGTTTCACAGTTTTCAGTTCTTTTAAGATGTGGAACTGCTGCTCCACCTTTAAACATCCTTTTTAACAACATACACCCAACCCCATTTTATCTTTATTAATTACACTGAAATTAATTTTTAACCTCTTTTATTTATATTAATACATGCACTTAAATAATGAAACATTATAGAATCTTTAAAACCAGCCATCTTTCCCTATTTTGACACCAAGTCCAAAAAATGTATATTGGTCTTTTAAAGCCCCTTAGAGCAAAGAACACTTGAAAAATTAGAACTCAGATTCAGACAAATTTATGCTTTACACCTTTGTAAAGAAAACACTCTTATTTGAGGTATTGTAAATTTATAGACACTAATAATTATAATTATAATACAGGCTCAAGTCAAATGAATAATCCTTATTCCTTTCTGTAGGAATCTTTTAGCAAGACCAATGCTGATTAGCAAAAATCATAGGATGTACATTTTTAACATTAATGCTATTGCTTACAGACTAAAACAAACATCTCATTTATTTATAAAGAGAAAAATATTTTTTCGCCTACCATGAGGCACCTTCAACTTAAACAAAATAGTATCAGAAAATATATTTTACTACTATTAATTTGGTTTTTTATACAAAATACTCAACATATACTAATAAAGAACCAGACAATTAGCAACTATAACCTGAATTTTTGTGGTACAGATTACACAAGTAGTACATTTCTCTCATTATGAAAGTTTTAAATTTGTAATGTTAACAAACGTTCGAAAGGTGAAGCAACAATGAATTCTACTTTACAAAGATATGGAAAACAACTGGCAAGTGTTTCAATTATTATAGGTTTGGTTTTTGGTGCATATATCGGAATAAAATATGTAATAGCTTTCCTCGCACCTTTTCTTCTGGCTTTTGTTATATCTGCCATCAATGAACCAATGGTCTGCCTCCTTGAATCGAAAGTAAGAATAAACAGGAAAACAGCCTGCATAATCTCACTGCTGTTTAGTGTAAGCATTATTACTGCTTTTGGCGTATTAATGTTGTTTAAGATCTATGGCGAGTTAAATAAATTACGCAGTAACCTTCCTGTCTATATGGACCAAATATCATATATCATAACGGGCTACTATTCAAGGATAAACACCTTTTACAACAGTCTGCCCTATCAGGTTCAGGGCAGTTTCAAAGAAAACCTTCTGGTTTTCCTACCAAAAATAGAAGGCTTAATAGCAGCCATTGCCTCCTCAATACTTAATAGTATAACCTCACTGCCAAGACTAGGAATTTTTGTTACAGTCACTCTGTTGTCTTCTTATTTTATAAGCAGTGACAGAACAAATATAAGGAACTTTATTTACAGGCAAATACCAAACAAATCTCAAAAAAGCTTTTATAATATAAAAAAGGGAACCCTATCCTCAATCTTCGGTTATTTTAGGGCACAACTAATAATTATGACTGTTACCTTTGTCATATCAACTATCGGATTTATTATCATAGATACGGAATATGCAGTTTTAATGGGCTTAATAACCGCACTAGCTGATGGTATTCCAATCCTCGGCTCCGGAATTGTAATGGTACCCTGGATATTATGGAGTTTTATTACAGGCAATATCAGAACTGGATTAGGACTTTCAAGCATATACCTTATTGCAATTATTGTGAGGCAGATAATTGAACCTAAAATAGTCTCCCATCAAACAGGTCTGCATCCTTTAGTGACACTTGTTTCAATGTACTTAGGCCTTATGATATTCGGTGTAAGCGGCCTTTTTATAGGACCTATAATAATGATATTTATAAAGAGTCTTCATTCATCAGGAGTTCTAACTATCTGGAAAGAAGCCCCATGACTACACGTTCGATTCCGGCCAGATCTTTCTCTATCTTAATTTCTTTAAAGCTTTCCTTCATGATTTCCACAACGTCCCTGGACTGATTAATTCCCACCTCAAAGGCAAGTAGTCCATCAATGTTCAGGAAAGAAACCGAGTCTTTTGTTATTCTTCTGTAAAAATTCAATCCGTCTTTACCTCCATCAAGAGCAGATCTTGGCTCAAAATCCTTAACTTGCCTTTCAAGGGATTCAATATCCTGAGCTGGTATATATGGCGGATTTGAAACAATTATATCGAAATTTAACGGTGGAATATTGCTAAATAGATTACTTTCAATGAAGGTTATTCTGTCCTCAACCCCACATTTCACAGCATTATTCCTTGCCACACTAAGAGCGCCTCTTGAAATATCCACAGCTGTAACCTTGCTGTTTTTAATAAAGTAAGCAAGACTTATTGCAATACAACCCGAACCGGTGCCAACATCGAGAATGGTAACACTTTTTTTATCTTTTGCAGCTCGAATTACCGCCTCCACAAGAATCTCAGTATCCTGCCTTGGTATCAATACATCCGGTGATACCGAAAAATCTAAAGACATAAATTCCTGTGAACCTGTTATATACTGAAGCGGTTCACCTGCAATTCTCCTTTTTATTGCGTCAAAGTAACTATCCCTCTCGGCTTCGGTTAATAAGTAATCGTCGTGGGAATACAAAAAGGCCTTATTACAGCCTAAATAAAAGCATAATATTGCCCCGGCTGTAACTACCGGGGCATCAATATCTGATAACTTCAACATTCTGCTGCCTTCTACAAAAGCATCCTTTAATAACACTTTATTCTCCCTTTCCAAAGCTTCAGGCTTGATCAAAATTAAAGATCCCCACTTTATCCCTTACCATTTGTCTTCGCCTTCTTTAGTTGTATTCAAAACATTATTCATAGCTTCTATTGCTACTTCCACCATACTATCATCAGGTTCTTTAGTTGTATATTTCTGAAACATCATTCCGGGAACGTTTAACAACTGTACAAATTTTGATTGACTCTTTCCGGCAAATTTAATAATCTCATAGGATATTCCTGCAACCACAGGCAAGAGCAGCAATCTTATTATCATGTTTTTCCAAGCCTCATCATACCATCCGGCAAAAGAAAACACCAGAATACTGACAACCATAACAGTAAACAGGAAAGATGTTCCACAACGCGGATGTTTGGTGGAATACTTCTGTATATTTTCTACAGTAAGTTCTTCTCCATGTTCGTAACAGTGGATAGTTTTATGTTCAGCACCATGGTACTGCCAAACTCTTTTTATATCATTAAGCTTTGAAATCAAAACGATATAAGTGAAAAACAGAATTATTTTGACTATACCTTCAACAAGATTGTACAGTATTACTCCTGTATTTGTATCTTTGTTGAACTTTAATAATCCGGCAATAAAGTTTGGAAGCAGAATAAAAAGCCCCACACTAAATAAAAGGGAAATAACCACTGAAATGTATATCAAGGCATCCTGAAGTTTATCCCCGAATACTTTTCCCAGCATTTTGTCAAAAAACTTATCCACCTTTGAAGGTTCTTTGCCTTCTTCCTCTTCCACTTCAAGATCAACAAATTCTGCTGAAAACATTAACGCTTTTATACCGACAATCATCTGTTTTACAAGTCCCACAACACCTCTCACCAATGGCAGTTTCGAGAATTTACTTCTCTTAGGCAAAGGCCGTTTTTCAACAATAATCTCTCCATCCGGCTTTCTAACTGCAATTGCAATATTGTTAGGCCCCATCATCATCAAACCTTCAATAAGTGCCTGTCCACCTATACTGGTCATATGGACCGGCTTGTTATATATATCTGAATTGTTCATTTCTGACCTCATTTCACATTTTTCTTTTATTATACTCCATACATCCTTCAAACTCAAGTATAGTGAACAAGCATCAATTGTTAATTTTATATGAACTAAATAGGTTTATTCACTGCAAAAAAGGCTTTTGTTGGAATTCCATCCCTCCAAAAGCCTTTTATATATCAATACTTATGTTAATACCATTTCCCAGTATTTCATTTTATAAATCCCGATGTTCTTTAACCAAGAAACGGATAAGCAGCACTTAAATATTATTCTTGTTGTATATCCGTTTTGTTAGTCTTGAATTACTTGTTAATTACTATATCAATCCTTCTGTTTTTCTGCCTGTTCTCCTCGGTATCATTAGGAGCTATAGGCCTAAACTCACCATTTCCTGTAGCAGTAAGCTTAGTCGGATCCAACGAACACTCATTCACAAGAAATAGTACAACATTTGTAGCTCTTTTGGTAGACAACTCCCAATTAGTAGGAAACAATGTAGTTTTTATTGGTACATTGTCAGTGTGCCCTTGCACTGCTATTCCTGTATTCAGCTTCTTCATCAGCTCTCCTACTTTTTTGAGGGCTTCCTTTCCAGAATCCTTTATATCTGCCTTTCCTATATCAAACAATATGACAGAGTTAATCCTTAGGATAACTGATGTTTTAGTTTCCACAACCTGAACATAATCCTCAATTTCAAGTTCCTTTATAAGCTCTTCTACGTCTTCTGAGAACTCTGACAAGGTATCCTGTCCGGCATTAGAACCGCCATTCTCCTTATCATTTACTTCATTTGTATCGCTGTCGTCTGTCACATTCGCTTCAAATATATTTATTAAGTCTTTACCATTGTTATTGTAAAACATCTCGCCATTACTTGTTTTCAGGAAGGCCGAACGCAACGAATATGCAACCTCCTTAAACTTCTGGCTATCGACAGAAGCCATAGAAAAAAGCAGTACAAAAAATGTTAATAAAAGTGTCACCAAATCACTATATGTAGTCATCCACTCCGGTGCGCCTTCTGACGGCTCATCTTCCGGAAGACTTCTTCTGTTTACCTTACCCATAACACACCTCGCTCCGGTTCAGGTCAACCGTCCTAATTTTTATTACTCGTACCTTCACTATTTGCTCCGTTTTCTTTATCGTATTCAATCTTCTGTTTTGGCGATAGGAATGTTTTCAACTTATGCTCAAGTATCCTTGGGTTTTCTCCTGCCTGTATTGACAGTACCCCTTCTATAATCATCTTCTTCGATTGTATCTCCTCTTTGCTTTTTATTGACAATTTGTTTGCTATTGGATTACATATAAAGTTTGCAAGTATACTTCCATAAAAGGTGGTTATTAACGCTACGGCCATTGCGGGGCCAATCTTTGATGGGTCATTAAGAGCTTTAAGCAGTTGGATAAGACCTATAAGAGTACCTATCATACCCCATGCAGGGAACTGAGCAGCCATAGTTTTAAAGAGGCCTGACCCTTTATCATGTCTTGATTTCATATTTTCAATTTCCAGATCCATAGATTCTACAATAATTTCAGGTTCCACCCCGTCAACTACAAGCTGGAGAGACGCCTTCAGAAAATCATCCTGTATGCTTTCCTGCTCTGCCTCAAGAGATAGTAAACCGTCACGTCTGGCTTTTAGTGAAAGCTCTACAAGTTTCTTTATAGTACCAGCCGGTGAAACTTCCTTTCCAATAAAAACTTTGATAACAACCTTCATTATTATTTTTAATTCATCCACCTTATATGAAATGAGACTGGCGGAAAGTCCTCCTCCGAGAACAATAACAACTGATGGGAAGTCCCAAAAGGTTAAGAGACTTCCACCCATTAATATCGACCACAATATACAAAAAACCCCAAAGACAATCCCTATAATAGTAGCTATATCCATATTATCGCCTACTGTTCCAATAATATTTTTTGTGAGCATTGACCTATATACCTTATCGGCAACTATAGCTATTTATTTAATAGATTTATTAAATTATTTCCGATACAACTTCATCTCCATACAAACATACTTTCCTTCTATGAATTTTGTTTATATGCAAACTATCATTATAAATAGTTTTTTTGTTTAAGAAGTGGACAGTATTACTTTGATTACATCTGGTATTAAGATACGATTATACACAAAAAACATAAAAGATATATGCTTTACACCATATATCTTTTATGTTTTTTGTGGCGCGCCCAAGAGGAGTCGAACCCCTAACCTTCTGATCCGTAGTCAGACACTCTATCCAATTGAGCTATAAGCGCATCCATAAAGCGAACATATAATATGATAATACAGATCTAAAAAAAAATCAACCACAATATTTTCTTTTATTAACATTTTTGCTCACAATTTTCTATAAAGACTCCTTTTCGGGGATTCAATATACATAGAAACAATGATATAATTTGTTTAATATTTAGTATATACCCCAAGAATACGATAAATGAGGTTTATTCTTCCTGCAATATGTCAAAGTTATATGATATAATGATAACGGTTTATGCAAGAATATTTTCCCAAAACACAATAGAGGGAGCGTAATTATGTTATTTGAATCCTATAAATCGATCCTTTATTCCGATACTTTGCTTCCGGATATTTTTATTACCGAGTATATGCCTATGATGAGTGGAGATAGTTTAAAGGTCTATGTTTACTGCCTTTTTCTGAGCAAATACGGAAAAAACGCTTCGGTAGATGAATTTGCCAAAAATTTAGGAATGGATACAGATAAAATAAAGGAATCCATATCAAACCTTGAAAACTTAGGAGTACTTACCTGGAAGATGGACGGTATTGTTCTTCATGATTTAAAAGAAAAAGAAATAAAAAAGATGTACAGGCTGAAAACAACTTCGTCTCCGGAAGAAGCAGCAAACAACTTCGATAGGAATAAGAAGCGAAATGAAATTATATATACTATAAACAACTCCTTTTTCCAGGGCGTAATGTCGCCTTCCTGGTATACTGATATTGACGCTTGGTTTGACAGGTATAAATTCGATGAAGACGTTATGTTAGCGCTATTTCAACATTGTTTTGACCATAAAGGGCTTGTTAAAGCATACATAGAAAAAGTTGCCGAAAGCTGGAAAAGCAGGAATATTCGCAATTCCTTTGATTTGGATAATTATTCTATAGAATACAAAAATTTCAAAGATGTCCGTTTGTCAATAATTAAGAAACTTAAGCTGGGAAGAAATCTTACAGAATATGAAGATGCCTATGTGGAAAAGTGGGTTATGGACTATAAATACAGTTTTGAAATAATCGAACTTGCACTTAGGAAAACAACTGCAAAGACTAATCCGAATTTTAACTATATAAATAGTATTATTACCAGTTGGTATACCAATGGCCTAAAATCTAAAGAAGAAATATTGGTTTATGAAGCAAACAGAAAGAAAAGCGCGGCAAAAACCGCTGCTACGCCGAATGTAGTCTCAAATGTACCTCAGAAAGGTAATTTTGAACAAAGAAAATACGAAGAAGGTTTTCTTGACAGTTTATATGAGAATGCATAGTAATAAGTTCCGGAGGGTAATATGTACAAAAACATACACATTTTAATTCAGAATGAATATGATAAACTTCAAAAAAACTCCTATGACGAGCTTTCGCTGCGGAAAGAAGAGGTATATTCCAAGATCCCTAAAATTGAGGAGATTGATACGGCTATTAAGCAAACCGGTATAAAATACACTAAGCAGATTCTTCAAGGTAATGTTGAAACGGACTCTTTAGTAGATGAGCTGCGTGAAAAAATAGAAAGTCTTAAAAGCGAAAAGGCTCTATTGCTTAATAGATTTTCTTACCCTTCAAACTATCTTGACCCTACATACAATTGTTCTTTGTGCAAAGACACCGGATATATTAACAATTCCGGTAAGACGGAGAAATGCACCTGTTATAAACAAAAATATATAAACAATCTATACAACCAGTCAAATTTGAAAATTGCATTGTATGAAAATTTCTCAATGTTTAATTCAAATTTCTATCCTGACTTTATCGATGAAAATAAGTTTGGCATAAAAATATCACCCAGAAATAATATACTAAAAATAAAAGAAAGGGCTATAAGTTTTATTGAAAACATTGATTCACCGGATAACAAAAATTTGTTTTTCAGCGGTCATACTGGTATTGGCAAAACTTTCATGATAAATTGTATAGCTGCCGAATTATTGAACAGGGGAAGGACAGTTTTATATCAAACGGCCCCATCCCTGTTTACGGTCATTAATGAGCACAATCTTAGAAATTACAAGGAGCAAAATTACGAAGATTCGAACTACGACAGTCTGTTTGATGTTGAAGTCCTGATTATTGATGACTTAGGAACTGAGTCTCCTTCTGCGGCAAGATATGCAGAACTTCTGAACATACTCAACGCAAGGCAGGAAAAAGACCTGGCACGACCATGCAAAACCATAATTGCCACAAATATGGGGGTAGGCAAACTAAGCGAATACTACGACGAAAGGGTTGCTTCCCGTATAATAGGAAGCTTTGACCTATTTAAATTCGCCGGAGAGGATATACGCGTGCTTAAGAAAAATGGTATGGCTCCCTGATAGAACTATCCTAGTCCAATAGCCCGCATCATCTGTTCAATGGAAGATTGCTCAATCAATCCACTCATTCTTAGAATATCCATAACATATATAAATCCAATTAAGACAAGTCCAGGTATAAAGGCAAAAAAGTGCACAAAGGGCGTAGGCTTTTCTTCTTTTTCAGGCACAACTTCCCTCTTGCTGTTATTTTTCACAAAGAAACGAAGCAATATAAAAAGCCATGCTATGGAAAATGCAAAAAGCATTAAATATACAATTATAACGCTGATAAGCTCCACCTTTGGCATTTTAGCAAAGGTCGCAAAAATATCCCCGCTCTGAGCGACTTCCAATCCTTCCATTCCGCTTTGCTTCAAAATCTCGTTTGCTTTTAGCGAAACATAAGTCAGACATACAGCTATTGAATTGTTTGCAAAGTGGGCAAACATGCCACAGAATAAGGAATTGCTCTTATATACCAAAAATCCCAGCAAAGCTCCTAAAACAAATGTACCTAAAAACCTTTGAAAATCCATATGCATTAATCCAAAAAGAAAAGCTGTTATAAGAATTGACTTTGCCGCACCAAACCTTTCAAAACCTCTTTGTATAAAACCTCTGAAAAGAAGTTCTTCACATATTCCTGCTGAAACCCCTATGACAAAGACTCCTATTAACAACCCCCATGATCCCGTTGAAATAGGTGCCTGAAATACTTCATATTTCCCAAATATCATTTTAATGATCCAGAAGTTTACTATATTTAGAACACCAATCACAGGCAAGGAAAACAAAATTATACCAAAAATAAGAAGCAGATTGCCAATACCGGGATTATTAAGTCTCAAAACTTTCTTTACATCATATTTGTTAAACAGTAAAACTGCAATGGGTGGAACAAGTATCAGAACAAATTCAGTTATCAAAACACCATAATTGACGCTCCATAACTGAACTCTGGTTCCAATATACAGGAAAATAATCACAACAAATGAAAAAAGCAAACCAACCTGAAGTACTGAGGGCTTTAAAAAATTATCCTTCCTTATTTCTTCAAACTCATTATGGTTCATAGCAAACTCGTTGTATTCTTCCATTTTTCATCCCCCTAAGGTTCAAAATATGCTACGATAAAACAAAACGGGGCATAAAGCCCCACATAATCAATTATAATAGATTTTACCAGACAGTTGAAGTATTTTATCGTAAAAAAATCCTATTGTATCTTATTTTGTCAACAATACCTACATTGTCAGCACACCGTTAGGAGTGTTTATTATCATCAGAATCTTTTCTTCCTTGCCTGTTTCGGCATTAATGTATACGAGGAAATCCCTGTCATTCAATTTTCCCTTAAACTCATAAGTAAATATTTCTGTCTTATAATCGGTAGGTACAATTGCAAGCCCGGCACTTGAAATGTTCATCTTTGATGTAATCAAAGCACGTGCCTGTTCTATGGTTATTTTTGGTACCGGAATATTCCTTTCGCTGTGGGATGAAAGGTATCCCTTGCTCTCAAAACCTACAACCTCACCATTATCTAGGGCTATCTTCACCTTTATCAAATCTGGATATATGGTTACATTATTCTGGCTATAGGCGAAGTTTATTACCGCAGTATTATCTTCTTTCAGGTAATAGGTATCTACCATGTTTTTATAGCCATGTTCTTCAAGAAATTTTTTACCTAATTCCTTTGCCTGATCCATATTTATTTTTTCCGAAGGAATAGCTCTGTTATAAAGCATCCATAAAATATGGCCACCCTTCTGGGTTACATCAATATTGGCATTCTGTTCCTTTTCAACATTTTTAAAGGTAACGTTGAAACTATATGTTTTAATCTGTCCATAATCATCTTTTCCTACGTCTGTTACGGCTTCAACCTTGTCCTTACCAAAAAAATCGATAACCTTCTGCTTTGCCTGTTCGATACTTATATTCTCTCCTGTAAGTCCTTTTGGCTCAGTGGATGTCATATGATCGGAGAAAGGGCCGTCATATATGAGCGTAGGATAATCCTGAAAGGTCTTATCTATATTCTCAAACTGCTCTGCTGGCATCTCTGACGAAGTCTTTTGAAATAATTTACTTCCCTTATTGGCAAGATCACCCCATTTTATTCTACCTGTAGTCAGCTGAGTCTGAAGATCGTTTAAGCCCTGTTCCAGTGAAACCGAATACCCATGAAGCTTTTCAATAAGTTTGTACTGCTCATCTGTAAGCTGCTTTCCATCCATGTTCTGATTGTTTATAGAGTAGGCAAGATCACCGACCTGTGTCAGAAATTTTGATGTATTGGCAAGAACCTGCTGTGAAACAGGCAGTTGACCAAGATTTGTCTGCGCCATATTTGCCTGCCTCCATGCCTCTTGCATGGTTGCCGCAGTCTTATTAGGCGTAGAACTTATAAGAGACTTAATAAGCAACACTTCAACATTGTTCACATATCCTGCCATATCATAAAATGCACGGTTATATTGGTTATCCAGTTCCTGCCTCAAATTGGCAGCATGTTTGTACTGATAAATTCCCCATATTGCAACTGAAGCAATAACTACAACTACTATGCTGTACATCTTTCTGTCAGATAAACGTCTTTTAAAATCCAAAAGTTTTTCTCTTATACTCACCAGTAACGCACCTCCTATATTCCGAAATTATGTTTTCCTATTTTTTTTAGTATTTTTCTGGACCATATCCATTTGCTGGTTGCAGTTGCAGGGTTCCAATAATATACACACCCGTTGGTCGGATCCCATCCATTTAAGGCATCTCTTGCTGCTTTAACCACTGTCGACTTTGGATCTATAGCAACATTTATCTGTCCGTCCGAAACAGCCGTAAAAGCCCCTGGCTGGTATATTACACCGGCTATAGTCTTAGGGAACTTTGAATCACGGGTTCTGTTCAGAATAACTGCCCCAACTGCAACCTGACCTTCATAGGGTTCTCCTCTCGCCTCTCCATTAATTGCCCGTGCCAGAAGTTGTTCATCAGACACCTTACTTGCGGCCATTGCTGCTCCTGATTGTGCAAAGGTTGTAAGTCCCATTGACTCCAATGTATCCTTTTCTACTATTCCGTTTGCCGGCAGCTTATAAGTCCTCTGAAAATCCCTTACCGCAAGGAAAGTTTTTAAATCATAACTGCCGGTAATACTTCCATCGTAGTATCCCCAATTTTTAAGCCTCTGCTGAACTTTCATTACATCATCGTTTTCCATACCCGGTGTAAGTTTCTCCGCTATGGGGGTAATAAATACCTGTCCGCTAAACAGTAGAGGTATTGCTATAGAAAATACCAACACAAGTATTAGCAACACTTTTATAGTTTTCAAATTAATGTCCTCCTTTCAAAATATAAACAAGTCCTTGCTTCTAGATTTTGTATTAAAGAAGCAAAAAAAGATTTTCATATAAAGTTTATATAAGTAAAACCACTTTTTACTTATATTACTTTTCTATTTTCTGTGTATTTACAGAAAAATATTCGCTTAGGGATAACGAAAAAGTTACATCCAATTCTTGTAACATCTTTTACTTTTACATTCTTTAAGAAACTTAAATTTCTAATGTATAAATTTCATATAACTCCCAAATACTAGATAACAGTTAATAATTAATGAGGGTTGCAAATGGATGTTCTATATTTGTCAATATCAATGGGTGCCGGCCATTTAAGAGCTGCAGAGGCATTAAAAGAATACGTTGATCAAATGTATCCAAAATCAAGATCTCTTGTAATTGATACATTTAAATACATAAATCCTCTAGTCCACAAGTTCTTTGTTGACGGGTATCTCACCATTGTCAGAAATATCCCCGGTGCTTACGGCAGCCTCTACAGAATGTCTGAACAATTTGATAATATAAATAGCCTGAGCAGGACTTTAAGCAAGCTATTTTCTTTCAGACTTGCCAAACTCATTGAGGAATTCAGTCCTTCAATTATCGTTTGTACTCACCCGTTCCCGCTGCAGATTGTGTCCTATTTGAAGAAACAAAAGAAAATAAATGTGCCCTCAATTGGAATTTTAACCGACTATGTAAATCATCCATTCTGGTTTCATGACAACATTGAGGCCTATGTAGTTGCACACGATAAAATAAAACAGGAAATGGTAAACAGCGGAACACCTGAAAATCATGTTTATCCTTATGGAATTCCGGTCTCAAAAGTATTCCTTCAAAGAAAAATAAGAGAGCAGCTTTTGTGCAGGTATGGCCTTGAAGACAAATTCACTGTTCTCATAATGGGAGGAAGTCTTGGATTTGGAGATATAAGAAAAGCCTTCCTTTCCTTTCTTAACTGTGAAAAAGATATCCAGACTATAGTTGTAGCAGGGAAAAATAAAAAGCTTAAGCTGCAATTGGAAAACTACCTTGGACAGTATAAAAAGAATATCCATCTGGTAGGCTATTCAAACGAAATTTACACTTTGATGGATATAGCTGATATAATAGTCACAAAACCTGGTGGTATGACTATTACAGAAGCCCTCATAAAAGAGCTTCCAATTTTTATAATGTCTCCAATACCTGGGCAGGAAGAACGTAATTCACACTTTTTAACAAGCACAGGTGCAGCTGAAAGCATAAGCAAAGACGCAGATGTATATACTCTGATACGTAAGCTTATTGATAATCCATACAAACTGGCAGAAATGAAAGAAAAATCAAAAAAATTATCCACCCCTGATTCCGGCTATAGAATAGTTCAATTGATGGAGAAACTTGTCAATGAGCACCACTAAGGGATAACGAAAAAATAACTTCCTATTCTCATATTTTGAAAACATTATTAAATCAAGTTTTTTCGTTATCCAGAGTAGGAACTTATATTTTAGTCATACCTAATTATTGCAGTATGCAAAATCCCTGGCTTACAAATCTCAGACCTAAACAGATATATGCGGGTGCATATTATTCACAATTTGTTCATAAATACTTAAAACTTTTTCCTTAAAATCATTAGTAAACAAATAGTTAAAAGCTATTAACATCCTATTGTCAAAAGCACATTACACGGAGGATTAACATATGGAAAAAATAAATTTTCTTGAGGAAGCAAAGATAATTGTTTCTGTAAAAGAAGAAATACACAAAGTTATTATCGGACAAGAGTATATGATTGACAGAATTCTCATCGGCCTTATGACTGGTGGACATATTTTACTTGAAGGCGTTCCCGGCCTTGCAAAGTCATTAACTGCCAGTACCATAGCCCAGGTTGTGGGAGTTGATTTCAAAAGAATACAATTTACTCCCGACTTACTTCCGGCAGACATACTTGGAACTGAAATATATAACCAGAAAAACGGCGAATTCATAATAAAGCAAGGTCCGATATTCAGCAATTTAATTCTTGCCGATGAAATCAACCGCGCACCTGCAAAGGTTCAGTCCGCCCTGCTTGAAGCAATGCAGGAGAAGCAGGTAACAATTGGCGAAAAGACTTATCAGTTGGACAAACCCTTTTTGGTAATTGCAACCCAGAATCCCCTTGAACAGCAGGGAACTTATCCTCTTCCTGAAGCTCAGCAGGATCGTTTTATGCTGAAATTAAAAATAAACTATCCTGGAAGGGATGAAGAAAGAAGAATTATTGACTCTTACACTTTGGATCAATCTTCTGAGCCTGATATAAGGAAAATTCTGTCCCGGGAGGATGTCTTCCGGCTAAGAAAAATCATCGATAATATTTATATCGATGATAATATAAAAAATTACGTACTTGATATTATTCTAAAGACCAGAGAAAATTCCGAATATATCTCTTGCGGCGCTTCTCCACGTGCTTCTATAAACCTTATTAAAGCCGCAAAAGGGCGAGCCTTCTTAAAGGGACGTGATTATGTTGCTCCCGATGACATTAAGGCTATGGCTTATGACGTATTAAGGCACAGAATTCTGTTGTCCTATGAAGCAGAAGCCGAAGATATTACCCCTGAGAAAATAATAGCAAATATTCTAGAGCAGGTTAATTTGCCCTGATGTAGGCTTTTTCCCTGTGCTTTTTAACAACAATTAAAGTTTGCTGCTTTTACTCGATATACTATTATTTATTATTTTCCTTGACGAAAGAGAGAGGTGTCAGATATGCTTTCGAAGGAACTTGTAAGAAAGATAAGACAAATTGAGATAAAATCAAATAAATTGGTTGAAGAAATATTTTCCGGTGAGTACCGCTCCGGATTCAGAGGTAAGGGAGTTGAATTTGAAGATATACGGCAGTATTACCCCGGAGATGATGTCAGGACCATTGATTGGAACGTCACTGCCCGGCACAATAAAGCCTTTGTCAAACAATTCTGTGAAGAAAGGGAACTGAATATGTTCCTTTTAATAGATATTTCCCGTTCCAACAGCTTTGGTAATAAAAAGGACCTGATTGCACAAATAAGTGCTACTCTGGCCTTTTCCGCCAGCAAAAATAATGACAGGGTCGGCGTTATTTTCTTCACTGATAAAGTTGAAAAATTCATACCTTCAGCAAATGGTAAAAAGCATGTTTTATCAATTATTGAAAATATACTGAGTTTTCAGCCCGAACAAAACGGAACTGATCTATCCAAAGCGCTGCAATACCTTAACCGTATCGAAAAGAAACGCAGTGTTGTTTTTGTAATATCGGACTTTCTTGATGACGGATATAAAAATGACCTTAAGATAACTGCCGGAAAGCATGATCTGGTTTTAGTGCGTGTTGTGGACAGAGCTGAGGAACTGCTCCCGGCTGGGGCGATATTTACCTTTGAAGACCTTGAAACCGGAGAAACAATTATACTCGACAACCTGAAGAATGCGAAAAGGCTTGATACAAGTGCAAGTCTATTTAAGCGCAACCTCATTAATATTTACACCGACGAAGATTATGTAAAGCCCTTAAAACAATTCTTCAGAAGAAGGTGGCAGCAATGAAAAAGCTTAAAGTTTTATCTCTTGCAACAATTCTATGCCTGCTTTTATTTATTCCATACATGTACTCATCGGCTGAAGATAGAAGTATTTATGTGGGTGACTTAATCCAGTTGAAAGTCCAGGTGCAAGAACTTACTCTAGATGAAATAAAAGAAAAGTTCAAAGGTTTCGAGATAGTAAATGCATCCGACACCTCCGACGGATATCTCCTAACACTTCGCAGTTTTGAAACCGGTGAAAGAACCGTACAATTGGGAGATACGGAAATTAAAATTGTAGTAAAATCAACCCTTGATGAGATAGAGAGATCAGAAGTATATGAAGGGGATTTAAATCCTCAGGGTACGGGCTTTTATTTGCAATGGAAATACATATTTTTTAGCCTTGTCGGTATCTTTTTAGTAACAGTCGGAATTAATCTTTGGTCATACTTGAAAAAAAGAAAGGCTTCTTCATTGTCCCCCTATCAGCATTTTATGAAGGAGATAAGCGATTTATCAATAGATCAGGATGATTATTTGGTAGGCTTGACTGCGTGCTTTAAAAGATACCTTGAATCAACCTATTCATTTATCATAAGGGGCAAAACATCCACTGAAATTATTTATGAAATAAGCCATATATCCGGTTTAAACGAAAAAATCCCGGAAATTAAGTCCTGGCTTGATGAAACTGATTACTATAAATTCTCCGCCAATACTGCACAAGTTGCAAAAAAGATGCAGCTTGTGGGTACTTTGCAGGAATTGGTGACAAGAATCGATGCGACAAAAGAGGGAGTAGTGCGATGAAGTTTGCAAATTTGCTTTTTCTTATCTTTATACCTTTAATAATATTATTGTTTTTCATAAACAGAAAAAAGTCTGCACTGAAGTTTTCCAGTGTCAAACTACTAAAGAGCTATGGTTATAAAAATACTTTTAAGCATGTATTGGGAAGATATTTAATCCTTGCAAGCCTTATACTCTTAGTAATTGCAATGGCAAGACCTCAACTGCCAAAAAATAATGAACAGCTATCCAAGCAGGGTATTGATATAGCAGTGGCTCTCGATGTTTCCGGAACTATGCAGTCCGTGGACTTTAAACCTAATCGGCTTGAAGTTGCCCGTAAAACCATAGAGGATTTTGTAGAAAAAAGAACTTCTGACAGAATTTCTTTGATTGTATTTGCCGGAACCGCATATACAAGAGTTCCATTAACCTTGGATCACAATGTCGTAAGGGAATCACTCAAGGAAATATCTTTCGAATCTGTCAATGAAGGAGGCACGGCCATCGGTATGGCTATTTCCGTTGGCTTGAACAGATTAAAAAAAAGCGACTCTCCTTCAAAGATAATGATTGTTGTCACCGATGGAGCCAACAATGCCGGCTCTATAAACCCGGGAACAGCAAGCGATCTTGCTAAAGAACTTGGAATCAAGATTTATACAATCGGTGTAGGTTCAGATAAAACTTACCTGCCTCAGGTAGTCTTCGGTCAGACAGTTTACCGGGAAGCAGAAGGAGACCTTAATGAAGACCTTCTAAGGCAAATAGCTGAAACCACAAATGGTCAGTACTATCGGGCTAAAGACCCGGAAGCATTATCAAAGGTTTTTGAGGATATAAACAAGCTGGAGAAAACCCGGTTTGACCAGGATGACTTTAAGCAATACACCGAACTGGCTTTTTTAATAATAAAAATTGCCCTGGTTCTACTAATGCTTGGTATTTTCCTTGACCGTTTTTATTTTATCAGGATCCCATAGCTAAAACAGGAAAAAGGAGGAGCTTTTAATTGAATCTTTTTGAGTTTAAATATCCATTAAATATAATATATATTATATTTCCGGCAGCAAGCTTTATTCTGCTTTTTCTGGGCTACAGAAAAAAGGAAAGGATTCTCAACCTGCTCAAGATCAAAACCATCCGGAAACTTAAAATACTGCAAACTGTGACAGCAGCATTAGGACTTGGCCTGATAATTTTTTCCCTGTTAGGTCCCCAAAGCTTTATAGGTATTGAGAAAGTTAAAAAGGAAGGTCTGGATATTTATATACTGATCGACACATCTAAAAGCATGCTTGCCGAAGACATAAAACCTGACAGGTTAAGCCGGGCTAAGAATATCATAGAAAACATAATAGCTAATCTCAATGGAGACAGGGTCGGCTTTATTCCTTTTTCTTCAGCGGCATACATACAGATGCCTCTTACCGATGATTACGATCTGGCACGCATGTTTCTGGATGTAATTGATACAGATATGATTGGAGGGGGAGGAACTAATGTGGGTACTGCACTCAGCCTTGCAGAAAAGTCCTTTTCGGAAACTTCGAGCGCAGACAGAGTAGTTATTGTTTTAAGCGACGGCGAAGAACACAACTCTAACAGCGTCGATATATTAAAGTCATTAAAGGATGAGCGTCTGAAAGTATATACCATAGGTATTGGCACAGAAAAAGGCGGGCTGGTTCCTGACGACTATTCTACCGGAGGACAAAAAACAGGTTACAAAAAAGATAAAAACGGAGAGTTTGTTATGTCAAAACTGAACTCTGAAACTCTACAAAAACTTGCTTCTGAAGGCAAGGGTGAATATTATCAATCCTCACTAACAGGTAATGAAATTTCTTCCCTGGTAAAGAAAATATCTTCTTTGAAGAAAGATACTTACAAGACAGACGAGTTAAGAAGATTCAAACAGCTGTATCAGTTCTTCCTGGGACCTGGAATATTGCTGTTTTTGGCAGCTTATCTCCTGCCCGAAAGGAGGAATATTTAATGAAAATCGCTTCTGCACTTTCAGGACTGTTGGTTGTGGTGCTTTTGATATTGTTTTTTACAGGGACAATCGCTTTTGAAAATGGTGTATATGAATCTATCGTCAAAGGGAACCGGTTATTTGCAGCAAATAATTATGAACAAGCCCTTGACGCTTATAATACGGGGCTAAGTAAGAATGCTGAAAACTCCAAGTTAAACTATAACTCAGGTCAGGCATCATATCGGCTGAATAAATTCGAAGACGCCTCAAAGTATTATGCCAAAGCCTTTGAAACACCGGACAAATATCTCAATTCAGGCAACTCCAGCCTGAAACTTGCCGATGCTGCAAGTGATGATGCACAAAAACAACAATATTTAATGCAGGCTCTTGAAACATTTAAACAGGGAATAATTGCGTTCCCCGAAAATATACCTTTAAAGTATAATTACGAATACGTAAAGAACAAACTTGGTGATCAACAAAACGATAACGAACAAAATCAGGAAAATAAGGAAAACCAAGATCAGAATAAACAGGATGAAAACTCAGAGCAAAACTCAGGACAAAACGAGGATTCGCAGCAAAACGAACAAAACAATGATTCACAGCAAAATGAAAGTTCCGATCAAGGAGACAATCAGGAGAAAGATCAGGAGAAATCAGAAAATCAGCAGTCTTCACAGTCTGAGCAAAACAAAGAGCAGAAGGATGCACAAACAGGAGAGCAAAACGAAGAAAACAATTCGGATCAAAACCTACAACCAGCAGAACAATCAGATTCTTCCCAATCTGAGCAAACCGACAGCCAAATTGCGAACGTGCTCAGAATGCTGGAAAAACAGGAAGAAGAAAGCTTAAAAAACAATCAGGAAATAAAAAGAAGTACCAAGGGGGATGAATATGACTGGTAAAAAAATAAAAATATGCTTCTTGCTCTTAATAATGATTATATCTGTGCTAGGGACGTATAGCAATGTTCTGGCCAAAAATCCGGAATTTCGCCTGGATATCGACAGTTTGAACCTTCAAAAGGGGGCAGGTACTACCTTAGTGCTTTCCCTTGTTAATGCAGATGGTGCGCAAGTTTCCGAAATTAAAGGTCTGGAGAATTTTGAAATAATGTCCACCAATCAGTCAAATTCAACCCAAATTATAAATGGAGATATAACCTACCAGAAAAATATAAGCTACGTGATAATTCCCAAAAATGTTGGTCAGTTTAAACTTCAGGGTATTATTAAATATAGCGGCAACACATATCAGACAAACGAACTTACCGTCAATGTCAGTGAAGCTAAAGATCTGCCATCTGAAGAAGTCTCAGACTTATTTATAAAAACAGTCATCTCAAGTGATGAGATATATTCAGGCCAGAAAGTTGTTCTGACCTATGAGCTTTATTCTCGCTATAATATCGAAGATTATGGTTTCAGAGAAAACATTGAAATAGATGGATTTATATTAAACGATGTGCCTCAGGATAAACTAAAGGCAGAATACGTGTACCTTGATGGCAATAAATACGTTAAGTATGAAGTAAGACAGATTTATCTCTCGCCAATAAAAGAAGGCACCTTCAATATCCCGGAGTATAATTTTCAAGTCAATGTCACTACAGGAGGAGGATTTTTTAGTTCTTCCGAAGCAAAATACCTGAAAACCGAAGAAAAACAATTGACAGTAAAGCCACTTCCGGAAAACAAGCCTTCAGATTTTTCCGGAATAGTTGGCACGTTAAACCTTGAGTCGGAATACAGCCGTCAGGAAGTTCCCTATGGTGATTCACTAACTCTTAAGGTAACTGCTTCCGGTAACTGTGATCTTTCGGTTTTAGACAAAATATCCAAAGACGGAATTTCGGACTTTACAGTATACGAAACAGCAAAGGACTTACAGGAAAGTATTGTAGACAATCAGTATTCAGCACGAAAGGAATATGAAATAATACTGGTTCCCGAAAAAAACGGTGAGGTAAAAATCAACCCATTCTATATATCATACTTTGACACTGCATCGGGCAGCTACAAAAAAGCTGAAATACCTGGCACAACCATTACTGTGACCGGTGAAGCACCCCAGGTTCAAGCCCAGGCACAGACACAAAACAGCGGTTCTTCTGTTTCCCAAAAGGTAATAATAGATCAGGTAAACTACAATCCCCTGAATGAAGGATACCTTATAATTCAATTAAAAAAAGAGCATCTGTATGTTGGCCTTATAGTATTGGCAATACTGGCCATACTGGTTATAGCGGGTATCTTCCTGCCTAAATATTTAAAGAAGCAGGACAAAACTCTTCTTAATATGTACAAACAGTTGAAATCCGCTAAGGACGAAAAAGAAATATACAGTATATTAAACAACATGATCAAATACCGCTTCAATTTGAGTTTAAAAGCAAGTCCGAAGGATGTTATCAAAGCAAAACTTATAGAATATAAACTTGACGACAAGGTGCTCGAAATCATGGATTATATGGAAAATGGCAAAAATCAGGAGAAAAAAAGTGAAGCATATCTAAAAGGCAGAGTAAATGAAATTTACAAAGTACTTGCTTTGATTTAAACTCCGTATAGAAGAGATTTCAAAAAGCCTGTTAAGAGAGGTGCATGTTTTTCTTCACATTTATTACATGCACCCTGATAAAAGCTTAAGCTTGACAATTAAAGGTTACGGATTTATGGAAATTAAGGGTTGTACCTGGTGTTTTAGCGTAATTTGGTTTATGTAAAAGATAATTTATATTTAGGAGAACTACTCTTGGAAAATTCTTTTTATTCCCTTTATCCTTTTCATATAATTGCCTTTATCCAGCGCCGTATAGGCAATTGACCCCTTTGCCTTATTATCAAACAGGATCTGGTTATTTCCCATATAAATCCCAACATCCGATACTTCTGACAGTTCTTCGTTAGAGCTGAAAAACAACAGGTCACCTAACTTTATATCTTCCACATTACCTGGTCCCTCTTTAATAAATTCAAACTGCTCTACAGTACCTCTTGGCAAATCTACTCCATTAATTTTTGCGCATATGTAAACAACACCGGAACAGTCCATTCCCTGTCTTGCACCCACACCACCCGTAAGATACTGAGTTCCTTTAAACTTCCCAGCAGTAGCAGTAAAATCTTCAGCTGATGTTTTAGGGATTGGTTTATCTGACGGCAACTGAATTGTATTTTTCATCTCAACCCAACCGGTCAGGTTACCCGGCACAATGACCTCATAGTAATCCTTTCTTTTACTCTTGATAAAAAACTCCGTTCCCATTACTACTTCTTTCAGTGTAGCTCCGCCTCCGTAATTCGTATAAACAGTTTTTACTGCCCCCGTTATAATTATCCTATCAGAATAAAGCTCCTTCTTAACACTCGTACAATCTTTGTCAATGAATTTTGAACGAAGCCATCCGTAAGACCCATCTACTGTTCTAACTTTGATCCATGTGTCCTTCTCTTCAAGAACGGTAACCGGCTCGTTAAATAACCCTTGGGTTATTCTTTGGGAATTGATATCTGCTTCGGCAAAAATATCAACAGCTGTATCTATTATTACGGCCTTATCCTTGTACCTCTCATTTATTACTTCAGGGCTCTCTGCATTTTGTGATACATCCGAATTGACTTGCCTGTCAATAATACTGCACCCTGTAAGTATTTGAACAACAATAATCAGATATAAAAATATATACTCAACTCTTTTCAAGGTAGACTCCTTAATATTTATAATTTTATATATAAAGATAATCCGCTTTTGCATAAATTTTCTTTCCTGGGATAAAAACTTCATAATAATTCTATTACATTTATTTTACTATTGCAAACATATTTAGCCAATTCCAATTCTTTTGTCTTGCATGTGAATAATATAATTTGTCTATCCTTCGATAGCTCCTTTAACATTCTTAAAGTCTCCAAGGATCTTGTATCATCATACTGAGCAAGCACTTCGTCCATAATCAGAGGTAATTTTTCCGATTTTTTTTCTATAGTTTGTACCAATGCAATCCTTAATGCCAGATACATCTGGTCAACAGTTCCTCCACTCAGCATTGAAACAGGAACTATATCTCCCGTAACAGGCTCAGTTGTTCTTGGTATTAAGTTTTCATCCACTCTTAACTCTCCATACCTTGAAGATGTTATTTCAGATATTATTTTGGAGGTGTTACTGTTTAACAAAGGTGCAAAATCTCTCTTAATTTCTGCGTTTGCCTCTTCTAACACTTCAAGTGCTGTCCTCAATGAAAATCCCGTATCTTCCAGCTTCCCTTTTTTGAGTTCAAGCTCTCTGATATTTTCTTCAAGCTGTTCCAATTCATCGCTGTCTTCACTCAATTCCTTAAGTACCATCTCTTTTTCCTTTAACAAAAGTTGCACCTTATTCATTCTGTCTGAAACCTTTTGTATTAATTCATCAGTTTGCTCTCGTGCAGCTTTAGTACTCAAGTCCATTATTATTTCCATCAAATTATCGTAACTAAGGTTTTCCATATTGGTATAACCGAAAATTGACTTTATCCTGTATGCATAAACATCAATGCCCTTATATAAATTTTTTATTTTATTATCAATCTCATATAAGATTTTAGCCAACTCATCTTCGCTGATCGCCTTTTGTCCATATAGCGTATGTACCCTGTTATAATAGCTACTAATCCGTTTATCAATGTCTGCGAGCATTTCTTCCCTGTTGTTTAAATACGGAATAAGCTCCTTATACCGGTTTAGTTCGTACTGGAATTTTTCAATATGTTCTCTTCTGACTTCCTCCTCCGGTGAACTGATTACCTTGGCCACCAGCATTTTCTCTTTTATTGCACCGGTTAGTTCCGAAATCAATTTTGTATTTTCATCAAAAACTGCTTCCAACTGTGCTATTTTCTCATTTATAAGGTTGAGTTCATGTATTTTACCGTCAAATATCACCTTTTTCTCAAGAAATTCATTAATACTTGTTATATTAAGCATTTTAAAGATTTCAGCCTGTCTATTTTTCTGACTTTCCACCCTGTCAAATATAGCTTTTACCTTTTCATCGGATTCTTTCTTATTATATTTAAGAGTTCTTTCCAATTTTTTATTATTTGATTTTAGGTAAAACAGTATAACAAATAAAATCAAAAACAACCCTGGGCCAATAGCGGCAATAATTGTATTTTCGTTTGTAATACCATAAATCACCAATCCTGCCATCAGCACAAAAACAGCTGCCATACCTGTTGTGAAAGCTACGTTTCTATTATCCGATGCCTGAATTCTTTTTTGGAGTTCGGCATTATTAATACTTTCAAGCTTCAACTCGTTATCATATTCAGGATTGGCAATGCCAATATCTGTTAGCGTGGTAAATTCCCTCAAATTCTCTAAAACAGCTTCTATTTCAGTTGCCTTTTGTTTCAGTTGTTGAATTTCAGTTAATATTTTCCCATTTTCATCCTTCAGGCCTTCAAACTTTGTATATTGAACATGAAGTTGACTTGCATCTTCAAATTCAAATCCGGAGAAAACACCAAGCTGTTCCTTTGCTTTCATGTAATGATCGATACTTTCTGCTATGTTCCTTCTATTATTGTTTAATTCGGATATCTCACGTGCTATTTCTGATAAGTCCTTCTTACTTCTTTTAAATTCCTCCAAATCTTCTCTGAGTTTTATTATGTCCATTGAAAGCGTCAGTACAGATTTTTCTTCTATAAGTGAGTTTATTATGCCGGTTAAGCTTATTATCTCATCTTCTGTAAAAAACTGTGCTTCTCTTCTCTTAATTAGACTTTGTTTCCTTATTTTTAGTTCGCTTAATTTTGAATTAATTACATCAAGAGGACGAGTTGAAGTTTTTTCAGTACCTACAAAATTTCTTAGGGCCTCTTTAATAGCAGCACATGCACTTTTAAAGGATACATCTTCAAACCCTGTTTCCGACATATTTGAAAGCCTGTCTAAGATGTCTTTGCTTTCATCAGCACTAAATCGGGTTCCCGTCTGGCTTATAAAACAGGTCTTTTCAAAACAGGACTCCGTAAGTCCGATATGGCTCATTGCAAAGAGAGGACCTTTGTCTTTACTTTGATCAAAGGTCTTGGTTATATCCATATATATGGAATCGTATACCCTTACTTCACCGTTGTCAAAATTCCTTTCAACTGTAAAACACTGTCCATCATCGAGTATATACCTGATGCTTCCCTTATAGGCAGTATCATCCCATGGTTTATACCTTTTTTTGGGGTTAATCAAGCCTTCCCTCAGATTCCTGCCACCCTTCAGAGAATAAAACATAGCTTTGATAAATGATTGAATTGTAGTTTTTCCTGATTCATTTTCTCCGTAAACAACATTGAATCCTTCATCAAACTCAATCATAAAATTGTTAAATCTTCCAAATCCCTTTAAATCCAGTCTTTCTATTTTCATAACTGCTCCCTTTACAGTCCTTCTATCCTTCCCTTTTCTATAGCCTCTATCCCATAATAAAGTGACTTCATCAACAAATACTTTTCCTTTTCGGTTTTAGCCCTATCAGCCATATTCAAAAGCTTTCTGACATATAATCCTTTCAGACCAGGCTCATTTTTTAATTCTTCATAATTATACGAAGGGATTGTTCTATCTTCCACCTCAAAATAAAACACGTCCTCTCCAATTAGTTGCTTTATCTTTGATTTATCCGGTCTATATTGCTCATTTGTATAACCTTTTAGTATTATGGATACCAGCGTATTATCTAAAGTACCTTCTCCCAAGCAAAGGCGTATCTTTTTGGCTACCTGTTCGTCATTTTCCACATCTTCAATATTTATAACCTCAGATCTGTAATCTTTCAGGTTTACCTTCCTATACTCCAAGTCCAATAATTCCTTGCTGATTGTGCCAATATAAACTCCATGTTCTCCTTCTTCGTCAAAGCCTAAAGGCTCGGGGCTTCCAGGATTATAAATTACTCCTTTTTGTCCCAAATTACCAATCCTGTTATGAAAGTGCCCTAGAGCAATATAATCCATATTTAGCTTTGAAAGATCCTCGCTAGAAAGGAGATTATAAGCTTTTCTTGTAAAATTCATGTCAACGGTTCCATGAACTAAAAGCATATTTACTCTTTCGCTATTTATATCTTTTAGTTCATCGCTTAAGGAAGCATCCTTATAGAAGTCTTCAAATCCAAGCCCATATATACACAAATTCATATCTTCAAGTTCTACTTTTGCTCTTTCTTCTGACAAAATATAAACATTGCTGTTCCATCGGAAGTTTTTATAATAGGAATTGTTTATATAAGGGTCATGATTTCCGGGCACGATAAAGACTTTCGTACAATCGATTTCCCCAAATCTTTTATTTATATGTGTAATTGTGGACTTTTTTACATAGAAGTGTTCGTATAGGTCTCCGCTAATAAGCAACAAATCCGCCTTTTCACCTTTAACTATATTTATTATACGATCAAAAGCATCCAGCAGATCTTGCCTTCTCCGGTTGATTCTTTCATAATCTGGCCCTATGGACGTAAATGGGCTGTCTAGATGTAAATCGGAAAAATGTACAAACTTTATTGGCTTCATATAAATCACTTCCTGCTGCTATACATAATTTGCAGTTTATCTTTAGGTATTTCTTGCTAAATATATTATATAGGTTATTTTTAGTTTTTGCACCTTAAATCTGTTTAATTTCTCCATCTTGAATAAAAAAGCTTGAATTAAGCATCACAATGTTAATCTCTTTTACTAAATTTTTGATTTCAAAAACAACTCCCGGATATACTTTTTTTGTAACAGTAATTTCACCCTCGCCTCTTGTTCGCAGGGCACTTGCCAAATTCTTTTTATCGCTCTCAAGATCTTTGATTTTATCTTTAATTTTAAAGAACTCATCCTGCAATCTGATATATTTTTTCATCTCAATTTCTGTACTATGAGTTATATTGGCATAGGTTGAGATTTCTTGTTTGAGTTTCGCCATCTCGTTCTTCAAGTTTTCAATTTCACTGATTAATTCTTCGAGTCTTGTTTTTATAGCATTTCTGCTAAAGCCTTTTACACTTATTATAGTTCTCTTTTCATTTTGAGATCCTATTATTGAAGAAACAACCCTAATCTCAGCTTGAATATTTCCTCCGATTATCTGTCCTTTAGTGTTACGGGACAAAATATTTATCAGTAAATCGTTGAAAATAGGACACGATACGCTTCAGTAAATGGTTGTAAAAGGGTAAGGAACCACCCATTACCCTTTTAAATCTGATAAAATATCAGAATACCAAAAACAACCACATTCATTGTAATAAAGGTTGAACTTCCTTTCAAGTGTAATCCTGAAAATTTTTATAAAATTTATCAGGAACACTACAAAAATAGAATATCGCACGAGTTGATACGCAATCAATTGGGAATTTCGGATAGTGTCAGGCTCAAGCTAAACGGGACATTTGAAAGAGAACTATATCTACTGGATGAAAACAACTGCATGTATAGTGTGAAATACAGCATCCAAACAGCCCTTTGGCTGAATGATAAAACAGGAAAATGGCAATATGTAAGCATCTTTCCTGACTTCATTAAAAGATATGTGAAACCTTGTCTTCACTTGCTTGAGTATATTAGCTGCCATTTGAGAAAGGGTGAGAATATTTACAGGTACATTGATGACCCGAAAGAAATAATTGACTGTGAAGACCGTTTAATTAAGCCTCTTAACCGCATTGAAAAGGACTGTTTAAAATACAATTACTCTGGGTTACTTAACTCAAAGTATACAGATATCTATAACAGACCATTAGTTATTTCAAACAAAGAGTCAATTATCCAAATGCAATTTGATGTAATGTATTTGCTTGTTCTGACAGCAAGACTATTCTTCGGAAAGCATAATGGTGTTATTTCTTTTGCAAATGAAAAGCTTCTCATTTAATGTGATACAGGCACATCAGAACATAATTATTCCAATATATATCATAAATTCAAATTTAGTACATTGTTTAAATTTATTTATTCGTATAAAGTTTGTTCTTTTCGATCCAAATCAAAATCATTTTAAAACCAAACCTATACCAACTCAAAATTTGAACCTGCAGCAAGAATTCATTGCAATACTTACTGTATATTAATAAAGTATGATACTTCCATATAAAAATTATGGAGGTGTCAAATGGAAGAACTACCAATAAAACGTGAAGATGCAGTTGCCTTCTTCAGGTTCCAGGTTATATCCGAAATGCTTGATGCAAAACCTGGATTCATTGAATCAACAGCAAAAGATCTTGCCAGCCGTCAGTTTAATGACGTCGTTAACAAACGTATGATTTCATTTTCTGAAAGAACAATCTTCAGGTACTATTCTGACTACAAAAAATATGGATTTGAGGGACTTAAACCCAAAGTTCGTTGCGATAAGGGAACCCACCCCAAAATCGAAAGCCGTCTTATCAGTGAAATACTTGAGTTGAAGAAAGAGCTTCCTTCAAGGTCAGCTGCAAAGATAATGACAATGCTTATTCTTGCAGGCAGAATGGAGGAGAATATTATTCACATAAGAACAGTCAACAGAATATTGAATCAGTATGGTTATACAAGGAGCAGTCTTACAAAAGCCAACAGGCTCCATATAAAGCATGAGAAGGACAGAATCAACGCCATGTGGCAAAGTGATGTTATGAGTGCTTTTTATATACCGGATGGCAATAACGGAAACAAGATGGCTTATTTGATAGGAATAATCGATGATTTTTCCAGAAGAATAATCCATTCAGAATTCTATCTGGATTCAACCCTTCCAAGACTTGAAGATACTTTAAGAAAGGCTGTTACAAAGTTCGGAGCAAGTGACTCCTTGTATGTGGATAATGGAAAAATATTTGTTTCAGCACAGTTTAAACTAATATGTGCAAGACTTGGAATCAGGCTAAAATATGCGACCCCGTATAATTGTAGCGGAAAAGGCAAAATCGAGAGATATTGGAAAACGGTGCAGACCTCCTTTATTCCCGAAGTAAAAAAACATCATGTTAAATCCCTTTCTGAGCTTAATGATCTGTATTTTGCATGGATAAAAACCGAATACGACAACAAAGTTCACTCATCTACGGAAATGACCCCAAAAGAACGCTGGGATAAATCTTTAGCTGAAGGAACCAAGCTCAGATTCTTTTCTCCTGTGGAGCTTGAAGAAATATTCCTTCATGAGGAAAAGAGAACCGTAAATAAATATGGCGTTATTTCATTTGAAGGAAATACATACGAAGTACCTGCAACATTAATTGGAAAAGAAGTTGTTGTTAGATACAATCCTTTTCATATTGATTATCTCCACATATATTACAGGGATAAATACTTTGGTACCGGAAGAATAATTGACCTGAAAAAACAAAAGCATAAAGATGTAGAATCAATACCAGAAGAATCAGGATATGACAGTAAAATTTCCAAACTTTATTTTGAAAACATCAAAAGCAATTTCCAAAAATATTTGTCAGAACAATTGAATTTGAACATCCAAAAAGAAGTTTCCGGAATAAACCCTGATGAGGCAGGAAGTTTGGAAGACCATCCTGTAAAACCGCCTATGGAAACTGAAGTATCCATTACAAGAAATGATTTTGCTGATATTGTTAAAGCTGCTATAGGTATTACTGAACTTACATTTCAGGAAAAAGGCAAGCTTAATGAGCTTTGGGATACTTTCAAGGAATTCAACAGGGACATTCTTACTGCAATCCTTGATGATTTGTCCCAAAAGACCACTGACTTTAACAGGAATTTTTTATATTACATTACCCAGATACGTACAAACTATCTCGAAAAACTTTCCAAAATACAGGAGGATGACCATGAATAATATATTAAAATCAATTTGCGAGCATTACTCATTAGCCAACATACCTTTCATTCAGAGAACAAAGGTTCCCTTTGAAAACGATAATTTGTCAAAATATATGTCACTTGTATCAACTGCATTTTTCTCAAGACAGTTGGTTACAGTTACAGGAGCACCGGGATCGGGTAAAAGTTCGCTTTTATTCTATGCTGTAAACGAACTGGATCCATCATCCTTCAGAGTATGCCATGTCGAATTGTCAAACCCCAATAAAAAAGCATTATACAAAGCTATAGCAGTTAAGCTGGGACTTTCTCCCGCATACAATCCCGATGACATTAAACTCCAGATAGTTAATTTTTTCAGCGAGGAAAATGAACAGGGAAAGTTCAATATATTAATTATTGATGAAGCACATACACTAACAATTCCCATGATTGACGAGCTCAGAAGCTTTTATGACGAAGGTTCCAATTTTTCATTAATTCTAGCCGGCCTTCCATTGCTTTTAATACGTACAATGAGCCTGTCGGTTAACCAACCCATGAAACAGAGAATCAATCTTTCTATTGATCTTGAGCCAATGTCCCTTGAGCAAACCATGAACTATGTAAAACATCAATTGAATATTGCAAAACCCAGAAATTCAATATTTGACGACAAATGTTACCCTGTAATTCATTCTATAACTGCCGGATTTCCAAGAAGGATAAACTGGATACGCTACGAATTAACCCTACCAAAAACACAGCCAATGATATGTGGAAAGTATACCAAAAAATATGGTATACTTTTTTAGCGTGCTACAGAAAAAGCAGTCCGCCACTAAAATGAAGAAGTCTTGAAGTTTTTAAGTTAAATGTATCGAGCATTTAACACTTCAAGACCCAAACGCAAATTGATAATAACACTTGTAA